>WLWD01002722.1_pt1 | contig 76034 bp, 55 predicted proteins | sample 6712731 | NCBI WGS metagenome assembly WLWD01 (sample SAMN12718690, study PRJNA576275) | sponge metagenome | isolation source: marine sponge | host: Mycale hentscheli | place: New Zealand: South Island, Marlborough, Capsize Point | collected 2014-11-01 | reverse complement strand
ATGCGTCTTCCTATTAGTCAGGTGGCTTAGGACTTATTTTGAGAAGATGGGGACATGGCGAATAAAAGCACCAAATTTTATACAGTTATTCATTGAGATGTGTAGAGTCATTTCAGGGTAGGTACCACCGCCCAATCATTCTGTGAGGTGTGAAATTGCTCATAAGCGTCAATCAATTTAGTGGAAACCGGATGTTAACAAGAAACTTGAAATCTGCTTCACAGTTACAATGAAAATGTTTCTATTTTCAATGCTAATGATACCTAGTTCATGAAACCTCTGACTAGCAGTAACCCCCTGTATTAAGGACACCTCTGTATTAAGGACACCAATCTAGAGACCAAAACAATCCTTCACGGTATTAGGTATTTTCTCTTGCCCCAAATAAGTTCCTTTGTGGTATGTACTTGTAATTGTTGTTGTAATTAGTACATGGGTGTTAAAAGAACATGTGAGTAGTGCACTGTTTGGAGCTGTGGACATGGATTGGACACAGTGTGTAATCTGTCAGCAAGCAACCAGTGAGCCACTTAGATGCCCCTTGAAAGCTGGAAAACCTGGACACAAATCAGAAGCTTATTCATCATTCCTGCCAAATGTCACTCAATTTAGGGAACTTGACCAACTCCCAGTACCTCTAAATTTTGGAGAAGACGTTGATATGGAACTATTCATGACAAATCAAGCCAAGTGGCACACGTCTTGCCACTTGAAGTTTTGTGTTGACAAACTGCAGAGGGCAAGAAAGAGGAAGAGAAATGACACTTCTACTGTCATTACATCAGAAATGAAACGTCTCCGACACCGCGAGCCATTCAACAAGTAATGCTGTATATTTTGTAAGGAGCACAATGGTCACCTTCACGAATTCAGGACACTTGATGCAGATAAAAATGTAAAGCGAATGGCCACTGATCTACAAGATACAGCATTACTATCAACAATAGGCTGTGGTGACCTTGTTGCACTCGATGCTAAGTATCATTTAGCTTGCTTTGCTGGACTCCGAAATAGGCATCGCTCCTTCATCAGGAAACAGCAAGACTCTCATTCTATGCGTACAGAAGAGATGAGGACTCAAGCAAGAGCCTTTGCTGAGCTTATTGCTTACGTTGAAAATGCTGTAGACTCTGGTACGTTCTGCTTCAAGTTTTCATTGTTACGTCAGTTGTATGAAAGTCGTTTGCTTATTCTTGGCATTGATAAAGAAATCAATAAAGTTCGCTTCAAAGAACAAGTTTTGAAGTATTTTACCAATGCTCAAGAACAGAGCGATGGAAAGAACAAGGTACTTGTTTCTGAAAAGGGAATTCAAGAAATGCTCAAGCAGACTATGAATTGTGACTATGAAGGGGATGCATTGATTTTGATGAAAGCTGCTAGAATTATTCGTGAGGATATATTCAAATCAAAAAGGATTCAACTTCAATGGCTCATTCCCTTCTAATTGCCAGAAAGAATCACTGCCTATTAGTCTCAAGTCGCTAGTGTCAATGCTGCTGAGAGGAGCTGACTTAATGAACCAAGACTCTCCAGACTCACAGGCAAGTCTCTCCATTTCACAGGCTATTTTATTCAACTGCAAAAAGCTCAAGAAAAAAGACTCGGTAGCAAAAGTTTGCCATTCCACAGTACATGAACCACCATTACCCCTTTACATTGGTTTAAATGTTCACACACAGACCAGGTCCAAGAAACTGATCACACAGCTGTATGAGTTGGGAGTCAGTATCAGCTATGATAGGATTCTGCAACTCGAGAATCAGTTGGCTACTGCTGTCTGTCAGGATATGGAGAAGAAGGGTGTTGTGTGTCCAGCCCAGCTACGTAAGGGACTTTTTACTCTGGGTGCATTGGACAACCTTGATCACAATCTATCAAGTACCACAGCCAAAAGTGCATACCATGGCACGGGCATGAGTCTCTTCCAGTCCCCCACAAGGTCAAAGCAAGGGCATGCTCAGGATGCAATAAGTCTGCAACCTCAACAAGCAAAGAATTTCCACTTGCCTGACAACTACACTATTGTCCCAGCTGTTGCACTTAAAAAGGAGAAAGTTGTTGTTCCCAAATTACTCTGTGAGATTGAAGTTGTAGAGGGCCACCTTCAAGGAGCAAAAGTGAGAGAGAGGAGCTGGCTGAAGCATGCAGAAGCAAGAATCCTACATTCCAGTACTGGGATACAATTCTCAAAATGGAAATTCTGGGTCTAATATTTGTCCGAGCTCACCGAGAACAAGACTTCGCCCTTTATGTGGAGTCACTGAAGGCTCTGGTCCCATGGTTTTTTGCCCTCGACCACCAGAACTATTCCAGATGGATATCTGTTCACATTCGTGATATGGAAAGTCTACCTGCATCCATTCCTTACAAAATTGATGTTGCAATAATTCAATGCTATTCAATCTGCGGCCTCATTCATTTTAATCTGAACTCTGCGCTTATTTCAGACACAATAAAAAATAAGAGTTTAACTAGATCGTAAATTAGTTTCTCATTCAAAAAGTTCTCATAAAACCTCAGTTTTTTTTAAATAGTTTGTACTATGCTAAAAATACCTAAGTACTCAAACAGTAGTTGGCCTTTTATATATCATTTTCAATTATGTACATTCATACTATGTAAGCATAAACTAAGAAAAGTACTGGATTAAAACGCTATATCTGTGTTTAAATTCTGGATTCTTGAATAAATTGAAGGGTTCTTTTTCAGGATTTCTGTTCTATGCTGTTCACTATTTACCTAAACATTCTTGAGTCTGATACTGACAAATACAACAATATTCTTATAACACTATGCAAGCTGTATAACTAATTTTCTGGTAAACATACTTGAACACACAATCATTGTAGAGTAGTTGATGAATTCTAACAGACCGTTTAGAACCTGCTCACCTAGCTTATCAGCTCCCTCTTATTACTCTCTGTACTTATTTCTACAGCTTCCTACAGTACTCTCAATTTACATAAGTTACAGCAAAAAACATATTTTGCAAATATATATATTATTTTAAATCGTTTGTGTTTTACAAGAATTCAGAGAAAATTAATTCAATATAGTTCCAATCAAAATAATATCTTGATAGGAAAAACACTACAGTTCAGTTTACATCATTATAATGATTAACTGTACAGTAAAGAATAAGGATAGTAATGTGTTCTTTCATATAGGTTGTACAAATAACTTCACTACACATTATATGGTAACCATTTGTAACTTCTGACAGAAATATCACAGTATGTATTGCACTCATTAGAGTTTATGAAAAAAACTTCTAGTGTATGAACAGTTTGAAGAGTCTGTATAGCAAATCATTGGATTATACTCATGATTAATTAAACTAAAAATAATAAAAATAAAAATAAATTGTGATTATGTTCCCACGCTATAAACTTACTGTAAAAATGCCAAAATTAATGATAAATTAACATAAACAAAGCAAGTGAGAAACTTTTATAAAAGATCAACCATAGTTCTATTGCACACTTTCATAAAGTGAAACAGGGCCAGATTGTGATACAGTGGAATGATCTGTTTTTTCCACAATGTCATATGACAGATTAGTCTCACAGGTGAAGTCATCAGTTGATGGAGTAGATATAACATTTACTATAACATATGATACATTGTTGTCATACTGAAGAGAAGCCTAAATATAAGAGATATGAGAATTTAATGTGAAAGCACACCACGAATTATTTTTATTATAATTCTCCCCTAATTTTATAAGTACGTTAATTATTTTTTAGTTCATTTATTACACATTAGCTATAGATATTATTACAAATAATGCAAAAAATTAATTATCTGAATATCATTTACATTGCTACATTGCTACCACATAATTTTTAACCACTAGACCAATATTCCATATTGAAAGTCATTGCTTGGAACAACTTATGATTAACTTAACTTCTCCAGTTCTAAATAACTGCTTTATAATTACCAAATGCTTGCAGTAAAATTATATTATTTATATTATTTAATAATAGTTTTAGTACCAATTTCAAAAGAGTGCTGATTGCTTAAGAATGGTATAAAACCCTCACTACACAGTAACTGAGCTTGTAATAAAAAACAAAACAACAATACAGTTTCAAACGCTAAATTACTGGCAATACATACTCCACCAAGCTCCAAATAATTTGCATCTGCCAGTTTGGTTTGTTGTTTCTTGTGATTTGTGTCATTCAAACAAGCATACATTCCATCAATTCCAGTTTCCACCGTCATGTCAGTCTTCTCAAAAGTACAAGCTTGGTTTCCAGAATTGAGGGCCACTTGAGGATTACTACTGCCCTAAGCATTACACCACAATTAGCAAACATAGCAAATATTACAATACAAATTCAATTGTATTGCAAATGTTATTTTTTAAACCTGATCATAATGTTTCATAATTTTGAATTAAATAGACTAATGACAAATATAACATTTCTTTATTTTCTACGGTCTGCTTTTTGAAACCAGGTGTATTAAAAATTCTCTATCATTTCTTTCTCACTTGTACATCTACTGCTATTGTTAACTTACATTAATTTCTACCCTTAGTCCTCTGTTTACTTGAGATCTTTGAAATGAAACACAATAATCATATTTTTGACATTTAAATTGACTCAACTAACCTCTGAAACTTTTGTAATGTACAACGTCCACCACAACAGTCTATAACATGCAACATATATAAATATTTACTGTACATATGAATAGGCTTACTACGGTGACAAAGGCAGCAGATTAGCAAGACAGTGAATATTGAAACTCCAATGGCCACAACGAGTGCTACAACACTTGCAACTATTGCTATTACTATACTGTCAGAATCTGTTGTAGTAATTATTATACTGCCACTAGGGTCTGCTGTAAACAATTGAAAATTTGCTATTATTATCATAATATTACGGGGAATTTATTTCTAACCTGTTGTACTAGAGCATGTGAAAATTGGATTAACTTCAAATTGCACGACAGAAGTTCTATTTTCTTCATTGACATCAGCAATTGTGGTTAGATTAAATAGTGTTTTCAATTCAATATTCACAGAATCAGAGCTATTTCCTATTATGGTATAATTACCATCAGTGGCTCGTAAATACAGTGGACTCAAGAAAGTAAGAGTAATATTGAAATTTACAGATACTGTAGGAATGATTCTATAATCCCATGATGTCATCAATGAATTTCCATTCAAAGATATGCCCAAATCACTGGGAGGATCTGGGATGCCTGTTAGAAGTAGAACAAAATGATTTTAATGGCTATAAGAATTATATTGAAGAATTATGGATCACAGATGAAGGACAAACTTTCAGAACTTCAACTTGAATAATTTTTTATATGTATAACTAGGCAAAGATTTTAGCTCAGTCTTTGAATTTATTGAGATTTGGGATTAATTTATTGTGGTTCAGCTATAGAAACTTTGTCAATTACTCTAAATTATATTTCACATTCGCTCACTTCTTTTAATTTTTGTCTAATCTTTTTAATCTTAACTACATCACAGCTATCTGTTACAACAACCACATTATGTTAAACCACTAGACCAATATTCCATATTGAAAATAATTGCAGCAACTTATGGTTAACTTGATTTCTCCAGTTCTTAATAACTATGCTAAATAATTACAAAAGGTTTTCAGTCAATTCATATCATTTAATGATAGTTTTAGTCCCAATATTTCAATAGAGTGCTGATTGCTTCTAAACGTTTAAGGTTATATTTCACATAAAGTTCTGCTATGGACACAATATATCATTTCCATCTGTAGAATGTATTTTAGAGAATCATAAATATAGTTTAGTGGATTGTGAAACTGACTAACTCCGCTCCTCTTTGTCTGACTGCATTAAAATTACAGAAAGTAATTCTGGGACTATCTAATTGTTAATGTTTGTACATTAGTTACTTATTATGAGTTAAGTTTATATTACATAAAATAAGCTCATAAATTATTCCAATAAAAACTTAGTGGAAGAAACCAAAGTAAAAGTATCTGGTCTGACTCAGATGAAAAGAGCTATAAATACATTCTTCATTTTTATTCCCAATAGTACTACTAGAGCTAAAATGTTGCGCTTATTAATTGGCTCCACACTCGGTAATTTTCTGTAGTAAAAACAAGCATTGCTATAAAATGTATCACACTTTGCAAAAATAAAGATTTAGTTATAATGTCTTCAAAACACAGAAATATAATGTTCCCTTATTGAGTGTTTCTAACCAGTAGTTTTGTGTACCATTATTAATGACATTCATGTCCAGCACACATAGCAGGGGAACGCTTGCACCTAACGTATGGGCTATAAAAGGGTCACACATAGCTACCAAATAATAAAATCAATTGACTACATTACTACTGTAGAGTTGCAGCTTTAAAAAGTCTTAATAAAATTGGCTAGTTTTCTTCCTGGTTTGGCACTCATTGCTTTTTTTTTTGCTAATTAATAATTAATACTTTTTTCTTTCCTTTGACCTATTTGGCTTCTCATTTCAATTATTCAGCTTCTTATCTTTAGTTCCTTTTAAACTACTAAAGATGACATCAGAGCAATTAAGCTGAAGTTGGATACCATATCATATCAAGTGTATAATAACAGAGGAAGAATTCTAATAAACTAACTCTAAGGTTATTGCTCTATGCTTTGTTAAATTTGAATTGTTAAGAATTTCTACAAGAGTCCCATCATTTATTTATAACTTCTATTATCCCTTAGCCTATGCACTATTCTTAAACTCCCATTCTATTACAGCTATAGACACTCTGCCTTCATTTAAAGCATTCATACAAACAGTCCTTTACTACATTAAAATGACCTTGTTATGAGGCCCTATGATCAGAGTTATTAGTGGACATTTCAAAGCTGAGCAGCCTACTGTTTCAAATCTCAAATTTGTCTACCATTGTAAGCTGAATTTGCTTCAACTTCCTATCTTTTTTAGTATTAAATACATATATTATAGTCATTTTGTATTTTAATGTGATAATTTTGATCATTATTAGCAAGAACATAATTTACAACTTACCATAAATTGTCAATTTAATAGTTCTTCTAAATGCTGTATTGTTAAAAAAATTAGAACATCTCAATCCTGTCACTGATGTCTCTGTTGTATTTACAGTTATGAATAGTGTATTAAACACTCTATCCATAAATCTTCCAGTAATGCCAGATATAGTAGATTCTCCAATAAGTGGGTTGATCTCTTGTTCATTTCCATTCTTCAGAATTATAGTCCAAGTACCTATAGTAGTACTACCTTCCACTTGACATGTGATATTTTTCTGTGTGTTGATGGGAATATATAGTGGGCCAGTTGGAGATATATCAACTAAATTACAAATAAGTAATAAATGAGAGTATGCTCAAATAGTCAGTACAATATTAAAATATATGCTCAAGTTTCGTATTTGCTGCAAAAATGGTGCAGTAACAGCCATAAGAGTTGAAAGAAAAAGGAAAAATTCAAGAAACAAGAGAGAAGCCATCACCATCATTTGTGCTTAAACACACCACTAATACTTGTTCATTGAGTATTTGGCCACTTTTAATCCATGCAAGCAACCAATGATGGATTACCTGACAGGTCAAGAGTGAAAGTCACAGAAGGTCCTACAATTTGTTCAAAATCTGAATTGAAAGCACTTAATCACAAGTACTGCTGGAGTTAATAGCTATTAGTATGTAGGACAATAGATTACATATCTATAGAGCAATAACCACCACTATGCTCGTACCTTTTATTATATTTTGGTCACAAATAGAGGACAGAGCTGGTTATGTATTGCCATGGAAAAATGTTGCTTTTGCAAAAGTATGTGGGGAGATGTTGTTGGTCTTGAGTTTAATGACACTGATGTTGATTCATGGCTAGCATTATTTGCCTTTAAAGGGTACCATAGCATTTATAATGGCAGGTAGGGAAAGCAACAACTGTGTCTTGCTGCTAAGTGAAACTTCAGATAGCTTCCAACTTCTGATCTCTTAAAGAGGCTAGTCCATGTCACTTCTCACCATTAACTTCTAAAGTAAGAGTTTTTGTACTACCCCTGGAGAGCGATAGAAATACATGTGCAAAAGTTATAGCAGCCTTACATCACAGGATCTCACGTCACCTATTGTTTGTGGTCTCCCTAATTAGCAAGGGAAAATGAACTAACTGCTCAATGTCAGACTCGGTGACAATTTTCAATTTTTTTGGAGAGTATAATGATGGAAAGATTACAGTATGCAAGAGTGTTTCAGTTTATGATACAGCTGCAGAGTAGTTTCTGTAAGGCATAATTAAGATTTCTTCCCAATAGCAAATAATCATAATAAGTCGTTAAACTCTGTATTAGTATTTTGGCTTATTCATGCTTTAATGATAACAGCTAGAGAAAGCCTATCAGACCTTATCAAGACTTTATTATTATCTATATTTGTATTCTTTTAATAAAATCCATTGTATGAGAACTTATGATCATTACATCAGGATTTTCTGTATTCATATTCAATTAACAACTTCATTTTTGTGCGTAAAGATTCTGTATGACTAAGTCAATTCCTTATTATAATTTTTGTTACATAATCTTTGGCTTGTTCAAAGATTAATAATTGCTTTTTATGAGTAATAACTATCCAAATAATCCCCATCTCAATTTCATGTGACTAAGGACTTGAATTTGAGTCATTGTACCACCTTAAACAATGTTGCTTTAAATATAAAAGCTCAAGCATACTATTCTAGACAATGTAAAACTTATAGAATGACTTAATGTTTATGCCTGTACACTAAACTTTGTTTTCAGTCATACACGTATGATGATTCAGTAAATTTAATATTGTAATAGACAAAAGTATAAATATGAGTACTTCAACTTTTCACTAATTCTAACAATCTTCAGTATGTAACTATAGAAGCAACCTTAATGAAATTAATATATATATATCTATTTAAAAGGAACAGGTCTCTATTGGAGATGGTATGTAGAAAAATACTTTGGCAGTTGTGAAAGACAAGAACATTGTCTTTTTTATAACTTAATTGACTGTGATACTACTTCAGCTTTTTAAAGGCAGGTATATAGGAAGCATGCTATGCAGATGTAATTATTACAGTTAATGTGATCTTAAACACATTTTATACATCGATAATATTTAGACTTTAGGAAAGGTATAGTGTAGTAGTCTAATCATAGTATATTTCAAAAGTAGTTACATTGAAAATGTGGATGAAGTAAAATTGGACTTGTATTTGTTACAACAACTAAACAATGGATAACATCCCATTAACAGCTGAGGCACTATTGCAACATAAAAACAGCAGCCTATCAAACTAGTGTATGGACAAGCAGCCAATATTCATACCTTGAGTCAAAATCCTGAGGTGGACATGGAATGAATATGACAAGAAATGAGTTCTTATGTGAATCACTCAAACAATCACTAGCAAATAGTCAGGAGTTAATAAAATTTAGCTACATAGTCTAAACCTGTATCTTCATTGTAAGCTCTAAAGTGTGTAAACTTGTTTAGTTCAGCTGCTTTCACTCAAAATGTTTTTGTGTTCAGCTCAGTGCTTTTGACTTTCTTGGTATGTTGTTTATTCTTCAAATCTTTCATGCTTCTTTGGAGCAAATCTAGAAATTTATAAAAAGGTGGGGTGGGCTCTTCTTAAGAATGATTGAAATATCTACTAGTTGAATAATGTTTCATTACACTTTATTCCCAACATGATTACATCCATTATTGTAAAATTTCTCAGTGATTTGTCAGGAATGAAATAAATAGACTGCTAAATAAGGAAGAAAATGTTACCATATTAAAACAAAAAAATTTACAACGATACATGAGCATTACAAAATTTGACTAATGAGAATGGTGATTCTACAACTCTAAATAATTGCCTTTAATAAATAAATATACTTCATAAAATGATAAAAATACCTAAAAATACATTGATGAAAATATCTAAGTGTATATTTCACCCTAGATATCTTCACAATGATATCTTTAGGTACATGACCAGTAAAATAACTAAAGCTATTTTCGTCTTGTTATTTCACACTATAATGAGCAAGCTCATTACCCTTGTAGCTACAGCAACCTTGTCACTTTTCAGATTTTTACAGCTACCTTTTCACTTTTCTAGGTTTTTGCAACTACCTTCCTCTTGTGTGATGTACTCACAGGGTTAGTGCAACCGCTAAAATATCAGCTGGGGGTGTGGGTAGCCCCTACAACTAACTTCAGCTGTGAGTTACCAGTCCTCTAGTACTAACTACAGCAGTGAAGATATCTTTAGTATGTCCAAGTTGAGTTGGCCACAAGAAAAACTTAAATAACTTTAGAATAGAAGCAGCTACACACAGGGTGGTTACAATATATTGGACCACCTTAGTCTTCTGGGGCTGGTAATTTCACTACTTGGGTTCTTCTCTCTAAGTGTGTACCAGTGAACAGAACAGCACCAGATAAAAACCATTTAGAACTCAAACACCGCCTTGACTAAACTCTAGCAAAAGTTATTGCATAGGTGCCGGAGATGGGTAGGCAGGGAGGCTGTGGCCTACCAACTTTTTTGTGCACTCGCATAGTAGGAATCGTCACAACAAAAAAAAAAAATTGACATACTGTAATTGGTAAAGATCGTCATCCATGTATTGGCAGCATGGCTAGTGTAAGTGGTGATAGTAGTGTGGCAGAGCAGAAACCGCACCAACCAAGAAAGTTCAACTTTCCCAAGAGAGAGTATGGAAAATAGGTAAAGTAATAATGTAATAAGTTAATAGTACTAGCTTATAAACATCATTGCTGAATTTTAGGTGATCAAAAAACGTTCTTTTCAACTAGGATGGTTCGACAAGTGGCCCTGGCTCCACTACATTGAACAGAGTGATACTTTTTTTTGCTTCACTTGCAAGAAAGCATCTGAAAAGCGTAAGCTCCAGTGGTCATTACATACTGATGCAGCCTTTATTACCACTGGATTTAGTAATTAGAAAGATGCCTGCAGCAAATTTAATGCTCACCAGAAAAGCAAAACACACGAAGAGGCTGTTCTGAAAGTGCTTACAGTTCCAGTTACAATGCAAGACATAGGTATACAGTTAGTATCTCAGATGAAAAGTGAAAGAACTGATAATAGACACTGCTTTCTAAAAATTATCTCTGCACTGCAAGTTTTTAGCTCAGCAAGGCATTGCCATACGAGGCCATGACAACAAAGAATCAAATTTTTACCAGCTTTTGCAGCTTCTGGCCCAGGAAGATGATAAACTTAAGCAGTGGCGTCAGAGAAAAAATGACCAGTATTGTTCTGGTGAAATATAAAATGAAATATTAAAATTATGGCAAGGCATGTTTTGAATGAATACAGTACTTCAATCTGCTCCATTTTTTTTTCACTAATGGTAGATGAAACCACAGATATATCAAACAAGGAACAAGTTGTTTTTTTGCTTTAGATTGGGTGGACCAGTTTTTGAACGCACATGAAGAATTTCTTGGTCTTTATTGTACAGGGTCTACAGAAGCTTCAGTAATTTTTAGTGTCATCAAAGATGTGATGATGAGAATGAATGTAAGTTTTATGAAGCTAAGGGGTCAATGTTATGATGGAGCTGCTTCCATGTCTGGCTCCCGATCAGGTGTTGCAACACGTATTGTGCGAGAGGAACATATACCCACTGTTACGGCCATTCCTTAAATCTTGCCTGTTCAGATACCATTAAAAATTGTACTTTAATGAGAAATGCATTAGATATTGTGCATGAAATCACAAAGCTTGTTGAGAAATCTCCTAGAAGAGATAGTACTTTAGAGTCAATTAAACAACAACTGGATTCTGATGGCCCAGGATTACTCCAACTAGATGGACTGTGTATGCTAATGCATTACAGAGTCTATTAGCTAACTATGAGGCACTTTTGAAGCTGTGGGAAAATTCTCTGGAGAAGGTCAAAGAAACTGAAATGAGAGCACATATAATAGGAGTACAGTCATGTATGAGATCATTTGAGGTTTTTTTGGTGTCCTCTTGGGTGAGTTTATTCTAAGGCATAGTGATATCTTAAGTAAAACTTTACAGTCACCAAAGCATTCAGCAACAGAGGCTCAAACAGTTGAGTAATGACTGTGATGACATTACAATCTCTTAGAAATGAAGACAACTTCAAGCTTTTTTGGACTGCACTAAAAAAAGGGAATGATTTGTCTGTTTGTCATCCTGAGCTACCAAGAAGAAGAAAAGCTCCTAGAAGAATTGAAGTTGGTGTTTCTGAAGGTGCTGTGATTACAGACAAGGAAAGTTATTATAGACTTATACAAATTACCTTACCCTGTTATTGATAATATTCAAATCTATTTGGCTATCAAAAAAGCTACATCGAACTTCAGCTTACTAGTAGGCATTATTATGAAATAATAGTAATGTAGATTTTAATGCTTGTAGTAGCTTAACCCAAAGAAACTTATAAAACTCAAGTAATTAATGTTTAAATTTTCCTGCATGCTCACTAACATGTACTTATAAAACAGGGACATCATATGAATAGTAGCCTATAGTGGAGAGGTTTGTAAAGATAAACTAATTATAGTGTTGCTTTGTAAAGATGATTCAATAAAAACAGTCAGAAGGTGATAGGAGTGTTTGGTATTCCTGAAATTAGTAGAAATAAAAATATATCCCAGAAATCAGGCATATATGGTATAATCACATTAGCTAATAATTGTATTTATACATTAAGTTTTGAAACTATATTCAAGTCTCTCATATTTTTTTATTATTTTAACAGTTTTTACTGCTTTTATTTTGTACGTTATTTTTAGTATTGTTAAGATAAAACACACCGAAAAATTTCAGAATATAATAAAAATGTGTCACTAAAATGACTATGCACTACTGATTTCGCTATACATTAGCATCATCATTATGCATAATATTTTCTTAATTCAAATTCCCTGTTTGTATAATATGGTAAAGGGTTTATACACTTTACAATTATCATGCTATAAACATGATTTATCAATTCTTCCTATGAAACTGACAATGTAGCATAGGACCAGAATTCAGAAGTTCTACTGCACTCTCAAAATCTGCTACAAAATAAAAAGTACTGCAGGAAAAATATTACATTATTTATTATAGCCAAACACACAAATTATTAAGCTTTCTGTGCTTCATTACAATAAACTAGCCATTTGTAGTATGTATAATGCAAGTTAACTGAACATTGAACAAAAAAATATATAATAATAGAGTATATAATATTTAAATTGTATAGTTCAATCATTAAACTAAATTTAGTTTTAGTTTGATTTAATAATAATACTATAATTATTACAGAAGCAATGTCAAAATGCTTTGCATTTGTTGTACATATTTTATGTCTCCTATACAAGTAAAAAATGCAGACCTTTTTAAGTATATTGTATCAAAATAAATGACTAGTATAGCATTTATGATGTTTATGACCCACTAAGCTTGGGCATGGTCTATTTGCTAGGACCTGGATAGGTAGCTATCAATACAATAACTGTAATGAGACATCAACACAGAAAACAAGAGATACTGGAGTAAGATTGCTGTATTTCAATAAAAGCAAATTTATTATGTATTGACCATTTGAAGAGTGTATACTTTCAATAGTTTACAATGTGTCAACTAGACTGACTATCCCGATATTACTTATTGGGTTGTGTCAGACCATTATACAGTAGCTATAATATGTAGAAATGTAAATGTAAACATGTTATTAAATTTTTAACATAAAATTTATCATAACAAGAATACTGAATGAAGATCATTATATCTTTTGTTAGGAAACATGATTCTGTCAAGATTAATGCAGTATAAAATAATATTAAAAAAAATTATTAGACACTTGACTCTTTTGGGTCATGTTCAGTATATAGCTGTTAATCACTCATCAGTGAAGTTAAAAAAAAATATGCAATTGTTACTTTGATATCATTTTGTCTGCAAAATAAAAAAGATAACAGCACATTCATACTAAATCTTGAATAACAGGTAACAATTTTGGTTCTGTACCGAGTTATATAACAATAGGAAATTTTTCTACATCCAATTTCAGCCAAGAATGACTAAATTATATATAACAATATATAACATTATTCCATGCTAGACATTTTTTACTAAAGCTATTTTTAGGCACACAATCACTCACATTATCACACATCAAGTTGTATTTCCAAGCTCATTACCCTCTGTTAGCTAATAGTAAATGCAGCTGGCCTAGCTTACTTGTAATTTGTGTTTGTGAAATATTTGGCCTTATCACATTCTGATTCAAGCAATTAGTTTTACATATACAACTACTGTTGTAAAAACAAGTTAACTTAATGATAGTTAATAATAGCTAGTAAGAAATCATTAATATATTGTAATTATTAATTATTTTTTATTAACTTCATGGTTATGATGAATTACAAATAGAAATAGAACAGTGAGAAATGATAATGGTAAGTGATTTAAAATCTAAGATTTTTTTTAACTTAATTGAACACAATGAAATAGAATATGATACTTTAACTTGATAACACAAACTTTTAGTATATTGTTATGCTAAATTTTACAAGTTTGGTAAACATGATAGCTTCCCAAAGTTTTACTTTAGTAAAGTGTGGTGTTTACTCCTCGTACGTAAACGAACTATAACAGCATAGAGTATTATGAGCGACATGACAGTCAGGATGAATAAAAGATATAAAAGTTCAACTGTGGGTACATTTTACTAGTTCTATGGTACAATTTTTATAATATATACATTGAGGTCACAAAATCCCTTCTTCATGACATAAATAATAATTCATTTCATAGTTATTTAATGTCAATCCTTTTGCTTACATAGCTCTTATTATTTCATTTTTACGAGTTCCATGATTAACATTCTGATGTAAGACATGTAAGTGGCTAGCAGGACTTCAATTTCATTATAGACTTAAATATTCTTCTGTAATAAATACTAGTGACGTGAACCAAAAATCCAACATCCACACTAACGATGGAATTCATGACTCCAGATAAGTCCAAGAGCAATGAATCAAGCATATTTAACGATTTTGTCCATTTGAATTCTACAAACTTGTATAAAGAATGCCAACAAGTAAGATTTCCCTCCTTTAATAAATTTCGTATGCATTGTTCACATCATATTGAAAGGTATTTTTTCATAATAAAAGAAAACTAGGTCAGTTAACAATAATTAATATAGACACTGAAGTATACTTATGCTTATGTAATACAACGTTTTGTAAAAAAAATATAATCAAAGCAACTTTTTATGTTCCAGTGGTGGCTTATGTGTATTCACTATATAATTATACTGATATTTAATTATTAAGATCATATATTACATCCTGTATTTCCTGTTTCATACACATTCTGTATCTTTTCTTATTCACTGAATTATGTGTCATTATAGGATTGATTCAGATGTTGCACATATGATTAGTTTACACCAATAACAAAATACTACTTACACAGTATACTATCTACATTGTCACTTAGTAATGAGTTCAGCCAAGTAGGTCATACAAAAAACATCACCACGCCGTATATGGTAGCTAGTTGCTACTTGTGACAAAAGTATAATTACAGTACATATTTAGCTATACTGGAAGTTATTTTTCTAATATATAAACAGCATGATGAGTCTCTAAAACTGATCACCAGTGAATATTCATGTAAGGATAGGAATATACAAAAATGTATTTTTCCAAAGATCTGCAATAATTAAAGGATTGCTGTATGTTCATTAAATATAAGCAGTCACATTCTTTGTTATTATCATAAAAAGAAGATGCAGAAACTAAAAACCATCATATATACTAAAGCTTTGTTTAAGCTGCAACAATTTTTCATTGGTTAAACTAATAATAAAAATTACAATAAATTGTTATTTTTGTCCAAGTATTATAAACTTTACCATAAAAAACTAATATTAATGATAAAGATAAATTAACATAAAAAAAGCAAGTGAGAAACTTATATAAAAGATCAACCATAGTTCTATTGCACACTTTCATCAAGTGGAACAGGACCAGATTGTGATACAGTGGAATGATCTTCCTTCTTAAATATGTCATATGACAGATTATTCTCACAGGTGAAGTCATCAGTTGGTGGAGTAGAAATGACATTAACTACACCATTATGATGCATTGTTGTCATACTGAAGACAAATCTAAATATAATCTGAAAGCATATCACAAAATTGTTTATTATTATTTTCTCTCCTTCTAATATTATATGCAAGTTAATTAATTTTTAGTTCATTTATATTTAATAAAGATTTTGACGAATCAATTTAAGGTTAAAATAGCTGAATGTCAGCTCATTACAATTCACAGAATTTCGGATAACCTATTTAATACAATTTTATACTTCTATTAAATAAAAGAATAATGTATTTTGACATGTTTTCTCAATAATATACATAAACATTGCTTGTAGAATACCACAAGTATTATAGAACTCTATAATATCAAATGCAAACATAGTATTTTTATTGACTCATGTAGTTACAATATTTTCTTTTTTTACATACGTACATCTGCAGCTTTCGTTTTCCTTGCATCACATCTTCATAAAAGTAAATATTTTAATAAATTACTGTCAGTGATTTTTTTTGATACTTACTTTCTTCTTGATCTACATGGAAACTTATCTATTGACAACACAATCATTCATGTAATAATCCTTGCCATATCATTGTATCTTACCATTTCTGATTAGAAGTACAAAGGTGACAAAAGTCACTAATATTGCTATTATCATCAAAACGGGTACCAATACTCCAACTGTTACAGATGTAATTAATATGCTATTATTATCAATTGTTGCTAAACTGAAAGTTGTAGTTTTGGCACCTACGTAAAAACATTGATCATATGAATAATAGCTACCACAATAATGTTTTAGTCTTCCTGACCTGTTACTGATGGACATAAAAAAATGAAGTGAACATACAATTGTTGAATTGAAATCACATCATCTCCATTGATATCAGATACAGTGAGGTTATATTGTGTATTCACATCAATATTAGCTAACTTATAATTCTTTCCTCTTATAGAACCATTGACATTACTATTAATTGATGATAATTCATAGGAGCATCCACTATAATTACATCCTATGATATAGTCACATGATATGCTGTGTATTCCAGTCCATATTGTAAAGCAAATATTGACTCCTGCAATTTCATTTGTACCTAATAATGAGACGATATCCACATATAATGGATGTAAGCTCAGCAAATGTTCATAAACTTACAGAATCGCTGAGATTCAGAGAATGCTATTCCTAAGCTGTTGTTTGATGTAATAGTCAAGTTGTAAATTAAGCTTACCTTTAAACCAGAAAAAAATGCTGTCACCACTGAGTGAGATAGAACAACTGATGACAATGTAGGCTGAGCTGTATTTTGAGCTTGAAGCAAAGCATACAACATATTATTACCATCTAGCGAACAATTTGCCATCTAAACAATTAACAAAGTAATTAGAATCAGCTACTGTTGTATATAATATTACATATACATACTTAACTGCATTACTACTGTAGAGTTGCAGCTTTATAAAGTCTTAATAAAATTGGCTGGTTTTCTTCCTGGTTTGGCACCCATTGCTTTTTTGTGGCTAATTAATACTAATTAATAAGTAATACTTTTTTCTTTCCTTTGACCTATTTGGCTTCTCATTTAAATTATTTAGCTTCTTATTTTTAGTTTCTTTTAAACTACTAAAGATGACATCAGAACAATTAAGCTGAAGTTGGATACCATATCATATCAAGTGTATAATAACAGAGGAAGAATTGGACTAAACTAACTCTAAGGTTATTGCTCTATGCTTTGTTAAATTTGAATTGTTAAGAATTTCTACAAGAGTCCCGCCATTTACTTATAACTTCTATTATTCCTTAGCCTCTGCACTATTCTTAAACTCTCATTCTATACAGCTATAGGCACTCTGCCTTCATTTGAAGCATTCATACAAACAGTCCTTTACTACATTAAAATGACCTTGTTATGATGCCCTAATATCAGAGTTATTAGTGGACATTTCAAAGCTGAGCAGCCTACTGTTTCAAATCTCAAATTTGTCTACCATTGTAAGCTGAATTTGCTTCAAATTCCTATCTTTTTAATATTAATATTTGTATTTTAATATGATAATTTTGATCATTATAAGCAAGAACATAATTTACAACTTACCATAAATTGTCAATTTAATAGTACTCCTAAATGCTGTATTGTTAAAAGAATTCGTACATCTCAATCCTGTCACTGATGTCTCCATTGTGTTTACAGTTATTAATAGTGTGTTAAATACTCCGTCCATAAATCTTCCAGTAATGCCAGATATAGTAGAATCTTCAATAATTGGGTTGATCTGTTGTTCACGTCCATTATAGTCAGAAATATAGTCCAAGTAGTTATAATCCTACCTTCCACATGACATGTGATATTCCTTTGTGTGTTGATGGGAACATAATGGGCCAGTTGGAGCAATATCAACTAAATTACAAATAAGTAATAAATGAGAGTGTGCTCGAATTCATTACAATATAAAAAATGCTCAAGTTTTATATCTGCTGCAAAAATGGTGCAGTAACAGCCATAAGAGTTGAAAGAAAAAGAAAAAAATTCAAGAAACAAGAGAGAAACCATCACCATTTTGTGCTTAAACACACCCCTAGTACTGGTTCATTGAGTATATTTGGCCATTATTAATTCATGCAAGCAACCAATGATGTATTACTTGACAGGTCAAGAATGAAAGTCACAGAAAGTCCTACAATTTGTTCAAAATCTGAAAAGCACTTAATCACAAGTACTTTTGGAGTTAGTATGTAGAACAATAGATTACATATCTATAGAGCAATCATCACCACTATGCTCTTACCTTGTATTATATTTTGGTCACAAATAGAGGACAGAGCTGGTTATGTATTGCCATGGAGAAATGTTGCTTTTGCGAAAGTATGTGGGGAGATGTTGTTGGTCTTGAGTTTAATGACTCTGATGTTGATTCATGGCTAGCATTATTTGCCTTTAAAGGGTACCATAGCATTTATAATGGCAGGTAGGGAAAGCAACAACTGTATCTTGCTGCTAAGTGAAACTTCTGATAGCTTCCAACTTCTGATCTCTTAAAGAGGCTAGTTCATGTCACTTCTCACCATTAATATCTAAAGTAAGAGTTTTTGTACTACCCCTGGAGAGCGATATAAATACATGTGCAAAAGTTTTAGCAGTTTTACATCACAGGATCTCACGTCACCTATTGTTTGTGGTCTCCCTAATTAGCAAGGGGAAATGAACTAACTGCTCAATGTCAGACTCAGTGACTCTGGAATTCCTAACATATGGAAGAAATTAATATAAAATTGTTATATATTAATAAACATAGGTGATGAACTAAATATTACTTTTTTTTTGAAAAAAAGGCTCAGGTATCTATAATACTGTCCAGATTTGGAAAGAGATTTGACTTGCCCATTACCCTCAGTTCCGTTACCCTCCAGTAGGCCTTGCAGTCCATTGCTTCCACCTCTTAGTACAATAGCTACAAACTCAACTGAAGTATGTGATCCTGAAGTTTGTCCACCACCACAAAAAAATCAAAGAATTTGTAGCCTATGTAAATAATTTGTAGCCTATGTAAAGAATTTGTAGCCTATGTAAAGAATTTTGTCACAATAAAAGAACATGCACAAAACATTGAGTTTTGCTATTATACTTAACATATTACTCTATTTAATGCCTTCATATAAACTTTTTTTCCCTCAATACCTGCCACTTTTAGTCCTAGACTTATCTTTCACTTCGGAATTTTTTTGTTCAACTTGTAATTATACTATCTGTATTAAAACTAAATTCAAATTAGTGTCTAACATTGTGCTTATAGGTAGTTTTATCATTTGTTAAAGTTGAAGCTTGAAAAATTATAATGTTTCATTGTAAAAGCAATGTGGTGTTGGATATGATGACTTAAAGTAGAATTTAATAACATGTTTACACTTTCATTCGTACATACACTTTACATTATCTTAGAATACACAACCCAAATATGTATTATCAGGAAAGTCATTCATGTTAATACATTGTAAACTATCATACTGATAATTATGAATACAGTGTAACAGTTGTCAATACAAAATTAGTCTCATTAAAATAAAATAGGTTTTTCAACCTTACTCCTCTATTGTTTCCTCTTGATGTCACTAACTTGGAAGGAGGAGATTGCTCATGTAGTCTAGCCAAACTTCGTAAATGATAATTTCTATTACTACAGAGACCATACCCAAGATGGTCAAAAACTTCATATTATTATTCATTTAATCAGATTCTTTAAAGTAATAACTGATTCCAGTCATAATTGCTCTGGAAACATAGTATGTATTATTATAAATATAATAGCAAAAAATAATGCCAAGATTTGACATTGTTTCTGTACTTTTTTTGATTAAAACTAATGAATGCAATTTTAGCGAGTAAACTATAAAATTTGAATACATATAAGCAAATAAAAAATTATTCTGCTTTGTCCTATACAGCTATATAGTCCATCAATAGTACAAAGCTTGAGCTTAACTAAATTGCTGTGATTCCACCTAATTTATATTTTTTACTGAATATGTTTATAGCCCTCTGATTATCATTATGCATTTTTTTTATATCATGCAGATCCTTAGTAACTGATTTCCAATTTGTGCACTCTTGCATATAGCTATGAATCATTGAAATTAAAGAGTGGTGACATGTCAACCTATATAGTACCATTGATTCAGCCCCTGCTGTATATGTAGCTATTGAGGCTAAATTGTAGCAGACAGTATCATCCTGTTCAGTTCACTAATAATTTCGGTAGGGGATATTAGTAAGATCCCACTGATGCTGGGTAGAATGTGAAACTGGGGTTAAGATGTCATGTGTTATTCCAAGTTGCCATTGTGGTAGACTAATGACAGGAATCATTCACTGTCTGAAGTTTCACAATATCTAAGACTGCCAAATTAGTGGGTATGTGAAATACATAAGTCTAATTCTTCATAATAGGGAGTGTGATAAAGCTGTTTGCACACTTGATACCTCAAACTTGCTAATCATAGTATTGTTAAACTACGATACAGTTGGAAAGAGTGGTGTTCCAGGTCAGCGTAAGTACTTCATTGTTCAATTTGCTTGGACTTTAATGAGAGGGAGTTACAAGTGAATATCCTAGACATTAGTTATCCCATGCAAGCGTTAAAACAACTTTATTGTTCTCAAAGGATTTTGGATTCCTGCCAAAAGTTTAGTTAAAAATGTTAGTTTTGGTTGAGCTAAAAGATTTAACAGCACATTGTGGGCCTGTCCTGACTAAGACGTCTCTTGCAGGGTTCAAACGCTCACTGGAGACAGCAACATAAATTGCTGCCACCAGAATTCCAGGTCTGTTCCTTCTCTAAACTATCCCTGGCCGTAGCTATGCAACAAACAACTTGTGATCGTTTCTATGTACACACATGACGTTCATTATCCTCTCTTCTTCTCTATTCATGTGGGAACTCCCACATCCCACATCTACCCCCTCCTTACTTGAGGTCTTCTCGCCATCTTTTATACACTCTCCTTCTCTGCGGCTTAGACAGTCCGCCACCACATCGTCTCTACCTTTGCGGTATTCTACCACAAAGTCGAACTCTGTCAGCTTGATCACCCAATTATATAGACGTCTATTGTGCTGCTGAGCATTCATCAGACTCTCTAATGATCTGTGGTCCGTCACCACCTTGAACTTCCTCCCATAGAGGTAGAACGCAAAATGTCTGATGCTCTCGAACAGCCACAGTCCTTCCAGCTCCTGAGCTGAGTACCCTAGCTGAGCACCTCTCAGCTGCATTGAGAAAAAGGCCGTAGCTAGTTCCCCTGCCACAGGATGATGATCCTAGGAATAGGTTAATTTCATTTACTAGAGGTGACTGACGTACAGAACAGAACTAAGAACTGACTAACAAAGAATCCAACATGACTTTTATACTAGACACACGCTAACACACAAACTCTGACGCCTATAAACATGACTTCTGCACAACCAACTCGTGACTCTACAATTATGCAACAAACTCATGATCGTTTCTATGTACACACACAGTCATGCAACAAACAACTCGTGATCGTTTCTATGTGCACACATAATGTTCTTTATCCTCTCTTCTACTCTCTATTCATGTGGGAAATCCCACACACATTAGTTACAAAATAGTCTATCTAAAGTTTTTGCTACTACTAAACTGGCTTTGCTACTCATTGCATATATGATTTGTAGATTTCATATTATGATTTCAGTGTGCCCACTGTCATTGAAATAGAAAAAGTGAACTTTAAGTTATGTCATTAGTTTGTCCCATAAATAGTCACATTGATAGTACTTGGAACTGGTACACGATCCACAGTAATGAAGCAACTCAGTCCTGTCACTGATGTCTCTGTTGTGTTTACTGTTTTTAATAATGTATTAAATGCTCCATTCTCATAACTTCCAACCAGGAATAGCTACTAGTCTCTTCATTAAAATAATGGTCTGAAGTCCAGTTCAGTTACATTTTTAAGTAATATAATCCATCTATCGATAGGATTAGTTCCTTCCACATGACATGTGATATTCCTCTGCGTGTTGATAGGAACAAGACGGGGGCCAATCAGGGTAATTTCAACTAAACCAAAAAAAACAACATATATAATATACTATAGTGAGCTTCACAGGGTATCATAATTTTTTTTTATTCCTACTCCTTTATTATGTCCAAGAGTTTATGTAGCAGTAATAAATTAAGTGATATTTTCATCCTCATGATATTTATAAAATTTGAACGACGTGAAAGCTAGTAACATTATAGTTATAATGTGTATTAATAGCAAATTTCCTAGTTTTGAGAGCTATTAATAGTTTAATAAACAGTAATCCCATGTTTTAACATCTTGCGCAGAAGTCTTCTATATGGGTCAATGAAGTCTAAAGATGACTTTAGTAAGAAGTCTAAACATCAGGTCAAATTTTAAAGCATATGCTGGCTGTTATAACTGAGAAAATATATTATGCTATTATTATAATTTTATCGGATAAGATGACTGAATCATAATGTGTATTATAAGAACAAGTTTTATTATGACATGTAGGAACCACTTTACTGATGTAATCGTTTGAATATTGAAGCAACAAACTTAAGATAGAACACAGCTCACTTATTATTGCCATTAGAGTACATTTATTACAAGCAGTCCTTCATAGCAAATAAGTGTGAATAGCTAAAGCTTAGTGACAAAATTTGGGTACTTCTTGTTCTTAAAACGATATGATTGTGCTAGTCTAAATCTACGTATCTTCAAAATAAGCTTTAAAATGAACAAACTTATTTATTCCAGCTTTCACTCAAAATGTTGTAGTTTTTCTGTTCAGCTCAGTGCTTTTGGCCATCTTGGTATTTTGTTTTTTCTTCAATTCTTTCATGCTTCTCATGGGCGGATCAAGGATTGTGTAATAGGGGGCTCATTTTAAGAAAGATTAATAGCTACAAGCAAATTGGATTAAGTTTTATTGCAATATTACTTTCAATCATGCAATTATTCTGTGACTTTCAGGACTGATATGAATGGACTTCTAAAATGAGGAAGAAGTGACTTTGCGTAGATAATGTGTGACTATTCAGATGGAATACGCCACTGAAGGCGGCCATGTCGGACTGATTCATTCGAAAAATACCAAGTTTAATATCTCAATTGTAGAATAGTTGCTTTTAGAAAAATCTAGCTTATGTGGTTAACTTGTCAAACAAACAAAGAGTGATTGTTCTTTAAAGAGCAAGACAGTAGCTATGCAGGTAAACACAAATATAGACAAGATCAATGATTTCTGAATCTTCTTTATAAGGTTGAGTAAGACTGTTTTAATAGGATAGCATTAAAATTGTTTGTTTGACACTAGTCCCATTTACCTTGCTTGATTCTCCTTGATCATAAAACTGAACGTCAGAAAAAGTAGAACAAACATTATAGTGTATACTGACAACGCTGTATACTCAGCTCTGCTGACAGTTGGGACTGAGTTATTTCTTTATACACAGTAGTCAGTGGTGGCTAAAATCAGAATTAGCTAGGACAAAAATGGCGACAATTGGGCGGCGATTGTTTAGTACTGGTCATCCCCACCCCCCCCTACTCCCTATTTTTAGCTATATGTTTCCAGATCAATAATAACTGGAATCAGTTATTAATTTAAAGAATCTAAATAAATGAATAATATTATTATGAAGTTTTTGACAAAGGCTTGGGTAAGGTCTCTATAGTAATAGAAATTATCATTTACGAAGTTTGGGCTAGACTACATCAGTAATCTCCTCCTTGAAGTTAGTGACATTAAGAGGAAACAATACAGGAGTAAGGTTGAACAACCTATGTTATTTTAATGAGACTAATTTTTTTATTGACAACTGTTACACTGTATTCATAATATCAGTAATGATAGTTTACAATGTATTAACATGAATGACTTTCCTGATAATACATATTTGGGTTGTGTATTCTAAGATAATGTAAATTGTATGTACGAATGAAATTGAAAACATGTTATTAAATATCATATCCAACATACAGTATGAAGACCACATTGCTTTTATGGTGAAACATTATAAATTTTCAAGCTTAAACTTTAAGAAATGATAAAAATATTGGATACTTTATAAAGCAAGTGTATTACAACCTTCTTATGGTATTGCCTAATTCAGTGTCATTTTCGATCCAATAGAATAATTAAAATTTAAATATCTACACTTTTACACTATATTTGTCATTACAATATATTATTTGTATCATATGGCCTCTTTTAACTTCATGATAACTAAGTATTACATAAGATCGCAACCCACATGTAAATGTGTGTAGGCTGAGAGGTAGGGGTGGGGAAATTACCTGCGTTGGCGTAGCCCACGTCTTTTTTTAAGGTGGCACGTTAGCCTGTCGTTATATTGCATTGCTAGGGCGTTGCCTGAGCCTTGATTTTAATAGCTCTTTAACCTTGTCCTTTTCGTATGACTACTAACAGTAAATGATGTCGGTGCTACTTTTTCTAGCTCTCAGCTTCAGTTTGACTATCAAGGAAACTGGAGAACACGGTAAGTGGTATTACTTGACTATGAGATAACTAAATTAGATTGTTCAGGCCATACAGTAACAATGTGATATTTAACTAGCGATCTGCTTTATTTATGGTCTTGATACTTAACTATTTATTTGTAAGCAAAACAATTGGATCTACTAGCTAACTAAGAAAACAACAAATAATGTGTTGATTCATCGCAGTGATGAATCAACACATTAATTGTTTTGCACTATCTATGCATGCTAGTTACAGGGGAAAATCTAGAGGGGCTCGACTAGAGCCACACGGGCCCCCCTGAGCATGAGCCCATTTTTCAAAAAGAGCACCCTTTCAATATGAGTCAGTCCCTTTTTCAATCGGAGCCTGACTTATTATCTGCGGTCCGATCGTTTTCTTAATAATGCACTCCATCCATTCTTAATTTGCTAAGTCAGGAATTTTGCAATTCTTCCTTTTGGTACAATTAATAATGTAGTATTTCTAAACAAAGTAAACTTGGCACTTTAAGTAAGTATAGGTGAAGGTATTATCTTATAGTAGTGGTTAGTATTATTACAGCTCATTTTCATTGTGTGTTATGTACATAGCTAGCAGTTTCATTTTATTGTTTAGCTCTCCCTTATAGGTAGGAAATTTACTTATTAAGGTATTACCTTAGAAAAACAGGATATCTTATATAACTAGCTGTTTTGCTTACATATGTTGGCATTACCTTATATAGCTGAGCAGTCCGCTAAAAGACTTTGTTTGTTTTTTGTTTCGTTTTCACTATTTTATTGCTTGGCCCGGTTTTAAATATAATCAGTTTTTATACATCAGGTGATTATTTAACTAATAGCTTGTGTTAAATTGTTGAGGAGGCCTAGAGTGACATCCAGAGACTTTACTTTCTCCTGAGGGTATTCAGAGGCGGATATAGGATTTGTTAAGGGGGTGAACTCTTTTCAGTAAGGGGTGAAATAGCTATAGCCACTTATAGAAAATGTTGGCTATGTATTTTCTGCAATATTATACTCTAATATTCATCTGCACACTAATTAGCACTATAATGTGACTGTCCAAAACTGAAAAGAATAAAATGCTACAATCATGAAAGAAAAATATTGGAACTAAAAACAAATTTACGAAGTGTTTATGTCTAGAATAAAGAAAAGGAGTGAATAGCTAGTAGGGGTTAGCGAATTATGCTTTCTTTTTTTTATTATGCTATGCTAGCAATGCTCATCATTGTAGTAATTATGCTACTTGAATTCTCTTATTATGCACATATTATGCACATGGACAGAGTTTGAAGATCACCTCAACCACATTCTCAATTATAAGAATCCCAGTACACATACCTGCAGAGCCATAGGAAGCAATTTTTAGTTGTTCAAGCCAGGAAGTAGGTGTGGCTATATTTATATAGCATTATTTATGATAATGATTATGAATTGATGAGTAATAATGAAATACATAACTAATAAGTGATATAGAACAGAATTATTAATATATTGCAAACATACTATTGTGATGTTCTGAATTAGAAATAAATTTACTCACTACAACTTTCATATCCAATAAATCAGTCCTTTCCTTGTATGTGTGCAGAATCATTAAATAATTGAGATGTTCCTGTGACATAGTTGATCGAAGTTAATCTTGACTGGTTTCGATCCACTGAAGGATCATTCAGAGGATGCATTCATTGCTGGCATTACCAAAAGCAGTTGCATGAGCCTTTTGACTTGTAAAATGAGGGACGGCTGGCCATGTGACAGTGACTTTAAGTTTTTTTTACATCCCATATTGTAACATTGCTGGTTTCCTTGTAATTTGCTCCCAGTATTATTAAGCTGAGTTTTTAGGAGACCTTAGTTGAAATCATCATTGTATGTCTCACAAACAGTTGTTAGTTCTGATTGCAAACTCTCTTTCTTACATGCTTTCACCAGTAGTAGCTCAATAGACTGAAACACTCTTTAGCCAGGCTGATCAAACCTTTCTTCTATACAATTTATAATTAAATCTAAAGCTTCAAAGTAGATCTGTCTGTAATATGCTTCAGGTGTGTCATGAAAATGGTCAGGGTGATAGCCATCATCATGCCTTTTCGGTCTTCTACGACGTCTTGGAAGTTTAGGCTCATCAATATCCAATTTGTTTGCTTTAACATTAACAGTCTTCCAAAACTGTTCAAAAGCTTCATCATTCCTTATTGAATTCAGAGTTGCAATTGTCATTTTAGCAATTGGTTGCAGGTGTGACAAAACACCACGTCCTTACTCTCATAATAGTGTATAAGGCCATTTTTCTAAACAACTAGGCTGGAAACTCCTTTCCACCACTTTCTTCAAGCCAAAACGATGCTTTGGAAATCGGAAGTTTAGTGCCTGGTGTGGTTTGGAGGGAACGTCCATGGAATCCAAAGAAAAAAATTCTGACTCAACATATCAATAAAAATAGAGGGGCGTTCAAAAGATCGAAAACGAGGAACAAAAAGTGATTGCTATTATAATTTTAATTCTAATTACAGGTAAGAAAGAGGTTCTCATACAACACCAGGTCGATCCCCCTCCCCCTTAAATCCGCCCCTGCTCATCACCATCACTATCATTAGTCTATTTTATTTCGAGGTATTCAAGTGGGAAGGATACAACTCTATCAGAAGTTGGAATTTATTTTTGTATATTTGTTTAATCAAACAATAATTGCGATCTTTTGAACGCGCCTCTAATTATTGATATGTTGAGTCAGAATTTTTACTACTTGTGTCCTTATACAATACAGGAAGTTAGTAAATACCGATTGTAGTTTACCAAAGCAGAACAAGTTCAGCATTTATTAAATCTGGACAGAAATTAGTGGTTGTTGCTTGTTCAAAAATTTCCTTCATGGTTGAATTTGACAAATTATATAAATCTACTTTCATCACTAGCTAAAATGTCTTTGTACTTTCAATTTTTCTCGTGAATTAGTTTCATTTTTTCATGATTAGGTATACCTAATAACTTAGAGTTGGTAAATTATGCTGGCATGAATTTGAGCGTAATAAGTTATTTCGATATGCTAGCATAATTAGTGTAATTATGAGCATAATTAGGAAACTGTTTCTAGGAAAAAATTATAATTAGTCTTATTGTACTGTAGCAATAGCAATTTAATGCAGTCATAGATACACAATATGCAATTTTCTTTCTAAATTATGCATCTTCACTAACATCAAAGAGCATTTCTTTGTGTTACATATACATTGTTATGGCAACCTTTCTGCAACATAATTTGGGCTGCTTCACTACATACTAAATGCAGATAATCATTTCATGGAACTTCTTTGAAAAAAAATGGCAAAATAATACAGTCCTTCTTGTACTTACAAGATAACAGTTCTTAGCAAGCATGTATACAGCTTCAGGCAAGATTGGCTGAACTGGTTTGTAGAGACTACCCTGTGTCTTTTCTCTACCCCCAACTGTTAAGAAAAGGTAGGAGCCAATCCCCAAATATCACCTCTGTTGATAATAGGTCTATAGCACTTTAGTAAGACTACACCCATTAATTTTAAATTTGGGATTAAATCTCAAAGGAATATTCTAATGTTTTTTTTAAGCTGTAAGCATCAGCATTTGAACAATGTCTGCTCTATCTAAATATGACACAGTTTGCCAGCAGAGTCTCATTTTCATCTTGTAAGCTACATAAAAAATGACTTGTAATAATTAGTGAAAACTGCAATCACCATGAAGAGCTGGTAGGAAGGCTTCAGATTCATGCCGAAACAATTTTTCTAAATTTCCTCTCTTGCTTGACACCCAATATATATCCTTGAAAACAGGCCCCCGTCATATTTCAGGAAAAGCAAGTACTGACTACCCTTTTAAATCTTTGTTTCTGTTGCGCTCAAAATTGAAATTTGAACATGAAGAAAATTGATTACAAGGCTGCTATATTAAACAAAAGTCGTTCCTTTAAGAACCAAATTGGCTACAAATGAGCTTTATATACTTTTATTTAAAATATACCATATAAATCCAAATAAATGCTAAATCCATGATAACAATTACATTAATTAGCACTTAAAGTTCACCAAATGTGAAAGTATAGGTGTCCTAATCCAACTATGCTAGTAAAGTGACTTTCTTCATGTGTACCACATTTGATGCTTTTATCACATTATTGTAAATATTGAAACAGTGCCCCACACCCTTGGTTACATTTTGAAAATCTAATAATTTATGGTTCTTACATTTCATTGCAACAATGTAATTAGGAAATCTTATTTAAAATGTTATTTAGGATTGAGCAGTATACTCTTAAAGAAAATTTTTGGGGTATAATAGTAATGAAATGGTAATAATCCTCACATTGGTTTGGTTTACGGTTATTTCGATGCAGATAGTGAGATTAAAGCAAAGCTAGATCAATATTTCGTTAAGATTTTAAAATTTATCTAAAAGAGACATTTGACTAAGAATTTGTATATAAAGTTAAATTAAAAGAATCTATTTGTTTTTATTTACAATCTATACTGAGAAATTTTTGATACCTCTTTACTTTAATTCTGCTGTTTCAAGTTCAAATAAATCAAAATATATTTTAAAAGTTGTGATACAAATAATCGTCAATGAGTTACTGTGAACTCATTTTTGGAATGATATTAATTCAATAAAGCAATTGTGACTTAGTGGTTAGCTATTCACAAAATACATGAGTCATTAACTTTCACTATTGTATAATATTATCATTATGAAGTTTAATTATAGTAATTATGTTTTTTTGTTTCAATGACATGTTTTGATTGCTGAAGTTGCCATATTTCCAAAGGAATATTTAGTCCTTCCTATGAACACTGAGTCAAGGATATTCTGTAATACTACCAATGGATTGATTATATTGAGATGGACAATAACAGGATTTGAGCATCCATTTGATAAAGATGTAGATGGCATAGTAACTGATGGGATAATCGTTATGTTTCTTACCAGGACTTCTTCTGTTCTCTTACTAAATACTTCACAAATAGCTATTGATTGTATAACACTAGAATGTGTTGGTTTTAATACTCTCTCTCGTGAAGAAATAAACGCATTTCTAAATGTGACTATATATGGTAAGTTCTTGCACTAAAAATACACAATTGAAATGAAAATAAGATGTTATGTGATATACAATAAAATATCATAATATTAGCTAAGCATTATTATACACTGGTGTTAGTAGTCCTTCATCCCTATTCATAGAAGAACTCTACTTATTTCTGATGTGCCTAGACTCTTGATAGTATCTGTGGTATTGATTGCTATATGAGTCTATTGCTTCAGCAGTGTCCCAGTAAGTCTGTGACGTGATTCTTCTTTATTGCACGTTCTGTGTCGGCTGTAGTGAATAGGTGCTGTCTGAAATAAGTGATCTTTTGTGCTCTTTACTCCTATGATGGAGTGTACAACTTGTTTTCCTGATATATGCTTGTTGACAAGTACCACAATGTATTTTATCTACAATGCCTTACTTATATGAGATAGGTGTTCAATCCTTTCCATGGACATGTAATGTTCTCAGTGTTCTCTGTGGTTTGAACGCAGTTCTAATACTGAGTGGTGCAAGTAATTCTTTTGATACTTCGTGTAAACATGGTAGAACAACAGTGGCTTTGGGATCACTTTTTGTACAAGATTAGTCACAAATTTGTGTATTTGGTAGAACTAAAGAATTATTTAAGACAACACTAGATGGATATCCATTTGATTTGAGGGCAAGCTTTATATGGTATTATTCTTTTTCATGCTTTTGATGATTTGTTCAACTGTTATTTGCTCTATTTAAGATGTCCTGGCAACTGCAGTCTTATGTGATTGGAGTTGTGGGAGTCAGAGTACAAGTATTTGCCTCTACTTGTTTTTTTTTGTTTTTTTGACTACATTGGTTGTGAAGGAACCAATCTGAGTGGTGTCTATCCAGAAAAGCTAATGCATAATTCTCTTCAATTTCAAACGTAAATTTAATTGTTTCTTTCAATGAAATGAAAGGACTAAATTTTCAGGAAATACAGACAAGGTATCATCATCAACATATCTCGTACAGAAAGGGGGTGGTGAATGAAAACTAGTAATGCCCTCTCTTCGATATCTCCATTACTAGATTAGTTACTGTTACAGAAACGGGTGACCCATTGCTGTTCCTAACATTGATGTACTTCTCCATCATTTATTATGACATGCATTTAGACAAAATTCAAGTAGCTTGACAAATTCCTGTGCTATTAAATTTGTTCCCTCTTCTAGTGTTGAATCCTTTATTAATCTTGGCTGTAGTGTTGTTTTAAAACTAAAAGCAAAACCCCTTAGTTTGGGCTGTAGAGAACATGAAAAGACTAAAACTAATTATTTTAGAAGACAGTAAATTCAATAATAACAGGACAAAAACTAAAACTAAGCAATACAATTCACCTTGAATTATGTCATTATTAAATGAAAATATAAATTCCCATCAAGTAATTATTCTCGAAACTACATAACAAATACCATACTTTATTAATAATACCCAAGTTTTCACAGAAATATGCCATTTTTGAAGTTCTTTGGGAAAACTACATGAACAACTTTCTTAGGAGTCTTATTATTGCAGAATTTGAGAGGCAACACAAATTAACTAAAACTAAGACAATTGATAGTATAACTAACTAAATCTTCTACATGGTATTGAAGAAAAACTAAAAACTAACTAAATCTTCAGGGAGAATTTGGGAAAAAAACTAAAACTAAGCATTCAAGATTTTTTTTTAGTATGAATAACTAAAATTAAGAAATTCTGGAATCGCTAAACTAAAACAACACTGCTTGGCTGTTCTATTTCTGTAGCCTATTCAAAATAGAAACCACATCAAATGAACCAATGTCGTTCCAGGTGGGGCATTCTGACTCGCTATAAATTCTAAATAATTCTTCAAAATTATTCACATTAACTTGTATTTCACACTAAAGGAGAAACGTATGCAGGTCATTCATCACAAGTAGTCAATACACGTATAAAAGCCATGCATCTACAATTTGTAAGCATAATGCAGCTGTTTGCAAAAAACGTTTTTGGCTTATTTTGTGAAGCCACAAGCTTTCAGAGACCATGCCACTGATTTGACTGAGTTGGATTACTTAAACTCTCCTTTTCTTCTTCCTGATGAAGAGCTCTTGCTTAAAAATGACACTTCAGCCTTGTTACTGCATCTAGAAAAAAATGAAGGAGAGTGCATTAACAAATTTTATAGCAATGTTAGGAGTCTTTATCAAGAATTTTCAAAATTACTGAATAAATTTGACTTGATCAAGTCAGACATGTTTCACTTGCTTAAGTTTCTTAGCCCTACCGTATGCCAAAAAGTCCCTAAGTGCCTTCGAAAAAATACAGGAAAAGTTGTTGTGTGATTACTTTTGACAAATCTGCTGTTACTTTGGAGTATCGAGACTTTGCAGTAGATACAGAAGTGAAGTCATCAGAAAGGTATGCTACGAAATTTGGGTTGATGTCAAGTGTATGAAGTCTCCTATGGATGACCATAAACACTCCAATTTAGCTACATTGGCTATGCATGTTCTTTCTGTTTTGACCAGCAATGCCAACAGTGATGGAGTGTTTAGTTTAGTATGGAGGGTGAAAACTGAATTCAGATCTACCTTGCGACCTGAAACAGTTACACCACAGTTGAACTTCACCTTAACACTCCAGATATTTGCTGTGAACAATCTGTTTTTGGTACAAGTTCACGGAAAAAGCTAAGTTTTGTACCTGTAAACAAAATTTAAGCTATTGTAATTCTAAAACAGCTGTGACAGTTATTCTAACTCTTAAACTGTTTTGTGTGAGTGTGCATGTGCTTCTATATTATTTGTAGCTATTACAAACGCATACAGAAGATGAAAAATTACTGAAAATTTTTAACTTAAATACTGATTTTAGATTGTTGGGGTAGGACTCTCTGTCAATGATACCCGCAAGTACTTTGATATGGACAAGTGACAGTGTTTATTCTGTTAGTTTTGGTCAGCATGAATTTAGAAATTATTAGAAATACTATAAACACAATCAACAAAAACAACTCTCCAATTGTGAGATAATATTACAGTGAACAAAGATGTTACCTGATATTACTACAATATCTTGACAATTATTTTGGTTATACATACATAAACATAGATGTTTCACAGTGGCACTGAAGCACTACACTGCCATATGTTCCATGTTAATTTTCAAACATCAATGGTGCTAAAACAATGACATAAATACATCATTTAACTCCATTCAAAATAGCCATATAGAACCAAATGATTTACAATAAAGTAGACAAATGTTATTACGCAAAACTGAAACATAATCACATGTATAGATATATAAAAAGTAACAGGAAGGTAGCCATGCTGGAGTGTTCCTTAAAATAAGACCTGAATTTTTCAATATTTTAAGAAATTGAATTTCTATTTGTATATTTTGATTAGGTATCCCAGATCCTCCAAACATAGCGGATATATTTCTGAATGATCATTTATTGATGACATCATGGGATTATAGAATCATTCCTACAGTATCTATTAATTTCACTATTACTCTCACATTCTTGAGTCCAAGTCAATTGAAAGACATCACTGTGTATGTGACTGATACTGACTCCTATAACTTCACACTGGAAGGAGTGAGGTCATGTGATCCCTTTACCATGTGTATCACAGCTACTAATATAGTAGGACAAAGTCAACCTTCATGTGTAAACAAGACTCTACCTTACATACCTTCTACAAATGATATTGAATATTCATTATTTAGAGTGGGGGTCACCTACTCATTAAATCTGAGTATACAGGTAGTTAATACATATGAAATACATAGTTGCTGATTTTAATTTTTCCCTTAATATTTAGATGTCAGATTGTGCACTAAATGGTAACAATTTGTTTGCTTTGCTTCGCAGTCAAAATGTTTCTCTGCCCACATTGTCATCAGAACTTGTTACAATGAACTCAGTGTCAACAGTCATAATTTCAGGTTTAAGTATAAGGTTAATTTATAACTTAACTATTGTATCTAACAACAGTTTAGGAGTAGCATTCTCTGAAATACAGCAATTCTGTAAGTGTATGCTAAGTTGCTGGTTGTTCATAATTATAATTATCTTCCCATGAATTAGGTACAAATGACATTGTAGGAGTTAATATTTGTCCTACAATGAGGACTGGAATATATAACATATCATGTGACTACATCATAGGATGTAATTATAGTGGATGTTCCTATGAATTATCATCAACTAATAGTAATATCAATGGTTCTATAATAGGAAAGAATTATGAGGTAGTGAGTATTGATGTAAACACACAATATAACCTCACTGTCACTGATATCAATGGAGATGATGTGATTTCAATACAACAATTGTATGTTCACTTCATTTCTTTATGTTTACCAGCAACAGGTCAGAAATACAAAATTAAAAATTTATTGTACCTAATATTAATATGATTGATGTTTTTGTGTAGTTGCTGAAACTGTAACTGTCAGTTTAGCAACAATTGATTATAATAGTGTATTAATTACATCTGTAACTGTTGGAGTATTGGTGCCTGTGTTGATAATCATAGCAATACTGGTGGTTTTTGTCATTGTTGTACTTCTAATCAGAAATGGTAAGATACAATGATATGGCAAGGATTATTACATGAATGATTGTCGTTGTTAATAGACAAATTTTCGTGTAGAACAAGAGGAAAGTAAGTATCCAACAAATTAATACGTAAATAATGTATTATAATTTGCTTGTATGAAGATCTGATGCGAGGAAATCAAAGGCTGCAAAAGTACGTATGTAAAAAGAAAAAACTTTCTATTTGCATGTGTCCACAAAATTCAATTTTTGTATTTCGTCTTGAGGAGTTCTAGGAAATCTATATTGTTCTACAAACATTGCTTATGTACATTGTTGAAACTTTTTTATTTATATTTGCAAAAAAAATTGTTTTATACATCATAGTGAAAGGCTGAGTTATACTAATCAACTTTAGTGTTAGACCTAGAAAATGTTACAATTCCAATTTTATGTTTTCTGACTAAATGTCAAAACATACCAAACTTAAATTAACTAGAAGTAGAAATCACTTTAAATAGGTTGCCTTAAAATAAGTGAATTTTAATGAGCTAATATTCAGCTAATTTAATTTTTGCCTTATTCGTTAATATCAATATTATCTAAAAATAATTAACTTGCGTATAAAATTAGGGGAGAATCAAAGTAACTTGTGATATGCTTTTACATTATATTAGGTTTCTCTCCAGTATGACAACAATGTATCATATGGTGTAGTTAATGTCATTTCTACTCCACCAATGGATGACTTCAGATGTGAGACTAATCTGTCATATGACATTGTGGAGAAGAAGGATTGTTTCACTGTATCACAGTCTAGTCCTGTTCCACTGTATGAAAGTGTACAATAAAACTATAATTGATTTTTTTACATAACAATAATTACCTTGCTTTGTTTTTGTTAATTTATCAAATATTTTGGTGTGTTTATAATAAGTTTATAGTAGAAACAATTATGTCATTGTTAGTATAGTTAGCTAATGTCAATTAGTTGAAGCTTAAACTTAGCTTAAATAATTACATATAATTTAAGCGTAGCTCTGTATGTTCATGATAATTGCAAAGAATGTAACTGCATATTCAACAAACACATAGCAACTCCTTTAATAAGTTACAACTAGCTACCATATTAAATGTAGTAAAGTGTTCACTACAACCTACTTAGATGAACACATTACTGAGAGACAATGTACAATAGTTTATTCTGCAAATAGTATTTTGCTATTGGTATAAACTGAATCATAGTTTTTTCCCTTGTAGATGTAGCATTGAGCTATAATTCAATGCTATTCAATCTATGGCCTTGTTCATTACAATTTAAACTTTGCACTGAGGTCGAGACAGTGATTTCCTATAGCATGATCTTAAATTATTTTTTTAATCACAAAAGTTCTCCTAAATATTTCGCCATTCTTAAATGCTGTTTGTCAAGTACACAAACAGTAGTTTGGGTTTGTATAATTATGTTTCAGTTGCATTATGTTGATGCTATGGAAGCATAAACTAAGCAATATTGGCAATACTGGATCAAAAAATGTATGAGTGGTTAAATTATTGATTCTTTAAATAAATTGAGGGGGGTTTCATTCAGATTTTCTGCTATATACAACATAAATTTATATACAATATGTTTTCAATATACAATATGCAGTATATTATTAGTATGCTGATTGAGATTACCGCATGAAGTTTGGAGATATAAATGCAGGGAGTAACAAGAGGGAAGAAGTGCGAAAAAAGTTAATGAACAGATGGAAGGAGGAGGGTTGAATGATAAATTAGACAATGGTTATAAAGGGACAAGAGGTGGATAAAGAAGGAGTTTCAAGTATGGAGATGTATGAAGAAAGTGTGTTAGATGAGGAGATAGAGAAACGGAGCGTTTAATGAATAAAAAGTATGGTGAGCAAGAAGATATGAGAAAGGAGAGTTAGGAATGAGGAGATTGAGACAATATGTATCTGTAATTTGCTAGGTAAGAAACATCAAGCAATATGTTCAAATTTATCAACTTATCTACAATGATTGTGTGTTCAAGTATGTTTATCGGACAATTAAATGCTGCTGCTTTTTTAAGGCTTATAAAAATAATAGTTGTAAGAGTCAGTATTAGCCACATACACAGCGGTGTATTCTAATTGGCTTTAATGCACATCATAGGTACAACAAGATAATATTTTGATTGTAAAGTATAGAGTTTATTATTAAGAAGTCAGGATCCGTGTGAAATGTGCTACAGAGAAAGTAAGTTATAACATACTAAAAACACAATGGCACATATAAACTATAATATTTTCAAGTATTGTGCTAATTCTGACTTGTATTCTCAGTTTTAGTTGTACAATGATCAAAAAAGTGCTAAGGACAAGATACTGTGAAAGGATTAACATGGTTTTATTAGCAAGCTTAATTATAACATTTGCTTTAATTATCTTCATTAATTATAAAAATTTAATCAGTTACTTGCTATATTCTTTCACTTATGACTACAAGTATAACCTTACAACTTGGCAGCATATCAAATAAATGTCAACTGGCAATATGAAATTAGCTGCTTCCAGACTGTAAACATGCAAAAACAACATAGACAGTAAGTTATGGAACAAAGAAATAGAGGAACCAATTATAAAGTGATTGTCATAGTAAATATTTTTGAATTATAATGCATACATAATTTGTAAGCTTTACACATTGAAATTTTTCTTTAACCAATATTCAATGTTATTTTCCACGGCAAAGACACTGATTTATCTTTGGTTCTCTGACTACAAACCTTTTTTATCACTCAAATGTTTATAAAGTACTTGTATACTAATGCACATCCTTAAACAAAATAGCTATTATGTAGAAAATTTGAATCAATTCTATAATGATACACAACTCAGGAAGTGAACCAGGAAATACAGGATGTAATATACATGATCTCTATAATTAAATACCAGTATGATGCTGTAGTTAATTCATATGATACCACACTGACACAAAAATTGTCACAAACTAGTTTGATATTATTTTTTTACCATATTCTGTATTACATACGCATAAGCATACTTCGCCAAATGTCATAGTATACATTGTTGCAACATTTCCATTATATTAGAGACTAATCCTATGTTCTTGAGAGGAGATGAAGATTGACATGCTGTTTGATATTTCGCTATCAGCATTGGAAACTCATCAAACTCTTTACAAGAAAAAAATTGCAATTAGCTATTTTAAGAAAAAATGTTTTCAATTATAGCTAGTAAAGTGTTTTTTTTTACTTGTCAAAGTGTATAACTGATTATTTTAGGTGACTATATTAGTGGTAAGGTCATCATTTCTTCCCTTATTGTATGATGTTGCATAAACTAATTCAATGCTATTCTTTATGCATAATCTGAGGCCTTGTTCATTGCAATTGAACTTTCCCTGGAAGTCCAGACTATTTAAAGAGAATTTCAGCATGATCTAAGACGAGTTCTTTATTCAAAATAATATTTAGTAGTGTTGTGCATCCCTAAATGGTAGCCTACCACCAGAGAATGGTGATGTGAAGAAGAATTTTGGAGGTGGTTGCCCTTAAACCTCTCCCGCCCAACGCCACGGTCAAAGGAGTTCGCTCAGTTCAATTTATAGAAACTGATGTTACAACCACAATTTGACTCACCGACACACACACATTCCAACCAGCGCCTTGCCCTCAACCACAATATATAAGACCACAGGTAGTTCCGCCACAATACACTATACATCATTACGATAGAGACGGGTAAATATATAAAATTCTGACAAGGTAGAGTGTCACAGATCAGACCCATACAGGTAAGCAAAGTAAAAGGTTCAAAGTTAATGGGGGGATGACTCAACGTTTGCCGGTCATTCACCACTATAGTAGTTGCGAAAGAAAAATCTCCAAAATAATTCACTGTTCTTCATCAATGCTTTTTAAAGGACGTTTATTTGAGGTACAGTTTGAATCTGTGACCATACCCCTACAAGATCTTTTAGATTTTGTATAAAATAATAGTCACTGACCATTACTAACATATTGAAGAATATACATCACATATTAAGTGCATGTAATAAATTCATTGGCAACTTTATTTACTACTAACGGTTCTGACTTTCTTACAGATGTAACTTGTTATAACTTCATGATCACTTTACAATCACAGTGATAAGCATATTATTTCACTTTTATTATGATTATTTAGGTACACATTATTTTAGTGTTTATATTTGTCAATAATGGTTAAAATTGGGTTTAAAAAGTTCTCTTGTGATAGCTTGTTGTCCTTTTTTCAAATATATTTACTTTTAAATAAAAAAAAAGTGTTTATTACGTAATAGTTAGAGCATACGTGCTTAGGTACTGGTGGATTTAGTGCACTGAAGCCCAAGGGCCATAGGCCCGAGGGCTTTGTGCACTAAATCCACCAGTACCTGAGCGCATGCTCTAACTATTTTAGAACCGGTTTACCCAAAGCCGGCCCAGTTTCCACTAGCAACTTGGTTTATCAGCATTTTCGCACAAATATGGCGGTGTCAAGCGAATTTCCGGCCCAAAATTAAAATTCAATTAAAATTCAATTGAAGCACACCTAGCAGGTTTACTTTAGCATTGTAGCTGCCAGCTGTTATCTCCAGATCTAACTCTACCCTGGGCTGCTCTGCTCTGTGGTAAACAGTTAAGCAGCTAGCTATGGTAAATTCCTGCTGGGTATGAGTGTCAGCAGGAGAGTTGTCCGAACTAGGGCTGCTGGAGAGTTGTGAACTAGGGCTGGTCCCCATATAGGTCGGATATGAGAGGGTAGTAGACCCTCACATATCATATCCAGGCCTCACACAGCTTTATCCGGCCTATTCCATTAAACTAAAACTCAAAAATAGCAATACCCCAAGGGTGGTTAGTATGCACAGTTTATATACCTAAAGGCAAAAAATAGTGCACACTTACCAAGTTAGTACACCTAGTAACAATATAGCAACGGGTTCTAAATCTAATTAGACAATAATATGATTTTTTTCTCTTTTTAACAGCCAATATTTTTAATTATAACTTAACCCGACGTTTTCGACTTCTTGCAAAGTCCTCTTCAGGAGTCGAACTCTCCGTGGCGATATAATAACAAAGTAAACTGAGAGATTTCTGGAGGGCACGCCTACTGCTTATTTTATCCTGGAGAGTGATATGCACGCTCGGCGTTCGACACAGTCCCAAACTTCACTAAACAGAATCCTCTGGTTTAGCGACCATTATACCCTTATCACCTTAGAAATTGAATTGTTTACGGCTTTGAATTCTTTTGCGGGTGCAGTTAAAAGCAAAAACTTATGGGAGCTCCATTTCTATTCGAGTTAGTGGCGGTGGTAAGTTAATAACTGTTATAAGCCCTACTCAACAGCATTTACTTGAAAATTCATTGTCCACTAGACGAACTACGAAGGTAAGTCTTGCGTAGGTATGTTCAGTTGTGTGAAAGTATTGTGCGTTACAACTACTATTAAGAATATCACAAAGAAAATTTTCAATAACGTGACTTCTTGTTTGTTGCTTCTTTTTCAATTCAAACAGTTGCTGGGAGCGGTTACTATGGCATTGAAACCCCTTTATCGCATAAAATCAATCATTTAACAATAGTGTAATTTAAGGCTCGCTCGCCATTTGTGCTCAAACACACCACTAGTAGTTATAGTATCTTTGACTTTAGTAAGATGTGACCGACTTAAATGCTGTTTTGATGTCAAAGTCTCTACACTTGGAACACCGCATTTTCCCCAGGAATTCATTGGTCCTGTACAGCGCCCCCCCCCTCACTTGACCAGACACTTTCCTCGCTTTGCGTTTAGTAAAGGGTCTGCAGCGAGACTAACTCGGACGCAGAAAGTGCGTGGATGTAGTGCGCAAGCGTCCGACTTTTTTTTTTTTCCCTGATGTTTTTTTTAGCACAAAACCGCAGCTTCACTTTAGCTAGCCTCAATCTTGTTTTATTTTGAAAAACCTTCCTAGGGAAGTATTTCGAACCTGCGGAGATCCCTAACGGTTGTTGGATGTTCATTTGGGATTCCTGGCCAGTTTGGGGTTCCAGCCAGTTTCAGAAGTCCCAGCCGTTGATCAAATTATATTTGTAGATACATGTAGCTATATAATATATACGTAAGTGCATTATATTCAGACAAAGTGATTGAACCTGTCGGACAATGTGGCGACTCTTTGCTGCTCTCCCTATCTTTGTGATAGTACAGTGCCAAGGTATGTTACTCTAGCTATCATCAACCTATCAGGTTTCATCTTTGTGGTTAATTATATATTAAGTAGTTGAACTGATTACTGTGAAATAAAGCTTTACAGCTATATTCATATAGATACATAACAATCAATCTCTCTAGGTATTTATCAGTGTCACGGAAAACAAAACTCCTTCAGAATGTAGGATTTAGTACAGTATGGGAGCCCTGAAATCCACCACACCCTTTGCAACAATTTGAATATTGAATTTGTATGTAGTAAATATTTCATCTGGAATTGAGCAGTAAAGTTTTTTGAGAATTTTTACATATATAATCTGTTATATATACTATATAATTATAGTACTTAATAAATGAGTCAAGAGTGTGATATGGAGAAATATTTCATGAGCAGGCTAACTTATTTTCATGAGCCAGATGTGAGTGAAAATAAAGCCTAAGAGTAAAATATCTTGCCATATCACTCTGCCTAGTGTGGTAAGTTGTTTATTCTACCCTAGACACCTTCACTACTGTAGTTTGTACTAGGACCTTAACTCAGGAAGGTAGCTGTAAAAACCAGGGGAAAGTGTTGAACTTATCTGGTTACAATAAATACTAGGGTAATGAGCTTGCCAATACAGCCATGAGATAACACTATGTGATAATGTGAGTTATTTCATGGGTCACTACCTAAAGATAACATTGTGAAGACATCTAGTGTGGAATAAATTATATTATACATAATAATATTATGAGTATTATTATAATATAATATATATAATATATATACTATATTATACAATTATTATATTATATATAATATATATTAGTATGTCCAAGTTAAGTTGGCAGCAAGAAAAACTTGAATAACTTTAGAACAGAAGCAGGTACACATCCGGAGAGGGAGAGGAGGTGGGGAGGGGGGTGGGGGGTGAATTACAACATCCTATACTAAAGTCTATGGAACAGGAAAAAAAATACGACTTTCCCGCTCTACTCGCACCCAAATTTTGTCATGCAGTTCGGTTCAATCAAGTGTGTGAAAGTTTTCAATGAGATTGTAAATAACGAACTTATCTCTTCTCGAGTGAGTACTTTCTATCCTTGTATTCCATTACTAGTGTTAGCTATGAGAGCCAAAGTGTTGTGTCTAGGATACAGTTAAGTCAATAATGCAGGTAGGTTTAATTTTTATACATGTTTAACAACTAATACTGAGCTGTAAATACAAAATAATCCCAGCATTTTGCTAGCAAAGTGTAATGTAGCTGTAATGTCAGTAATAAGCTATAGTAAATCAAACATATCCCAATTGTGTTATAGTTAGATTTTTTTATGCAGATTTCTTACCCTTCCACTAATTTTTTTTTCTAGACTTATTGTCGCAATTCTAAGTTACTCCATCTTCACTTGGGGTTAGCTACTACACAAGCTTTTCATTATCATTAATTCTTATTTCTGTACTATTGTTTTGTAAATATTAATTGTTACGATTATTCAATAGTAATATTGTGATCAGTGAATATAAATAAATGAAATTGACAAAATGAATTATGTTTCACTACTCTCAAAAAGCTTGCAATGTTGGGCTGCCATGGTCTTCTGAGGTTGTTAATTTTACTCCTTCAGGTTCTTTCTAGGTGCATACCTGTGAACTTAACAGCGCCAGGACAAAACTATTCAGAACTGCAAGACTGCCTCAACTACTTAGCAAAATTATTGCATTAATAATGTGCACCCGAGTAGCTGTCCCTTTTCACGTGAATGTTCGTTTACTCGCGCGTCACCATTGCAATTAGTTCACATGACTAAATTGCTTCTGGTTTTTTACTAAGTGCATTCCTCGTTTTACTATGCTTGCAGTCATGCCAACTCAACTTGGACGTACTAGTTATAAGATGATGGTATTAAAACTTGCATCAGTTATGTCTACAGTGATGTAGTGAGTGATATTAGTGTTATAGGAAGTTAAGATTTGTTAAAAGTGCATATCACTAAGAATTTGTAAAAACAAAATAATTTGTTTTTGTTCAATACTGAGAAAATAATGATAGTCATTTTACTTTCATTCTGCTATGATTTATGTGCAAATGAAGCATAACTATATTAGAAGTGGTGATGTAAATTATAATCAACTTACAGTGTCAGTGGAGTAGGAAGATAAAAAATATTGGGAGAGCCGATGTTTAGAGCAAATTGTTAGGGTGTATTTGTCCCCCTATCAATGTCATGGAAAAACTTGTTGATATGACTCCTCTCAAGCTTGGTATTAATAAGTACCCTGTACAAATGTTGTAGAGAGAAAAACAGATTGAAATATGTTATAGCATAAATTTGTTAGCTATGGTTTTATTGCTTGATGAATTCAGGCCGTAGTTTAGACTGTACGTACAAAGTATACTACATCAAAATGTCGCTACTGAGGTCAAAGTGTATCCATATACATATTTAGTTTGGAGAAATTATTTTTTTATCGGAAGAAATAAAATTACCCTGAGAAGATTATATACTGCACTAAGTTTTTTTTTGGTCTCTAGTAAGCCAAGATTTGTAGAGGCAGCCAATACAATGATGATATATCTGAAATAGCATATTATCTGTTTTAGCACTTGCTTGTTTTCATATACTAATCTGTAATTTAACAATAAAGATCACTTGTCATAAGTGTATAGTGTCTTGTGTAGTATGAGCATGGTAAATATTGGAGGGCCCAGGCTCCCGTTAAGAATTATTGGAGGGCCTTCACTTCTTACTCCACTGTTCCACTGAGTGTCATTAAATAAATAGAGCAATTGAGACATTGGTATCTACAAAATACATAGTTATTATAAAACATACTATTGTAATATAACTCTGAATATTTTATGATGGTAATACTTTTTTTTGTTTTAATGTTGTTAATGGCAAAATTTGTCTGCTTCAGTTGCCATATTTCCTAAGGAATATTTAGTCCTTCCTATGAATACTGAGTCAAGGATATTCTGTAATGCTACCAATGGATTGATTCTATTGAGATGGACAATAACAGGATTTGAGCAGCCATTTGATAAAAATGTAGTTGGCATAGTAACTGATGGGATAATCATTACGGATTTTACTAGAACTTCTTCTGTTCTCTTACTAAATACTTCAGAAATAGCTATTGATTTTATAACAATAGAATGTGTTGGTATTAATAGTCACTCTCGTGAAGCAAAAAACAAACTAAATGTGACTATATATGGTAAGTTTTAATACTAAATATACTATTGAAATAAAAATAAGCTGCCATGTGATATACAATAACAAAATGTATAATAGTAGCTAGGAACATGTAAAATTGCAAATGAGGAGAGAATAAAATGGGAAAGAACTTCATAACAATATATCTACAGGCTTTATTTTATAGTACACCTTTAAATTGTTCTCAGGTTACCATACCGGAATTGAGCTTCAATAATGCTAGCACTTAACCCCATTTTGAATAACCATGATAAACAAAAAAAAATGTTAAAATCACCAATATTAAACTCCCTATACCGAAGCATAACTCCATAAATTATAATTATGCAACTTATGAATTAACAAACAGTAACTTTATGCTAGCTAAGCTGAAAAATAAGCTTAAAATTTTATTTAGAATAAACGTTTCTTATTGTGTTTATTTTGAATAGACATCCCAGATCCTCCAAATATAGTGGATATACTTCTGAATGGTCATTCATTGATGACATCATGGGATTATAGAATCATTCCTACAGTATCTGTTGATTTCACTATTACTCTCACATTCTTGAGTCCCAGTCAATTGAAAGACAGCACTGAGTATGTGACTGATACTGACTCCTATAACTTCACACTGGAAGGAGTGAGGTCATGTGATCCCTTTACCATGTGTATCACAGCTACTAATATAGTAGGACAAAGTCCACCTTCATGTGTTAACAAGACTCTACCTTACATACCTTCTACAAATAATATCGAATATTCATTATTTAGAGTGGGGGACTCCTACTCATTAAATCTGAGAGTACAGGTTAGTAATAGTTGACTATTGTAATTAACCTAAGTTATTATCCAATATTATACAGATACCGCAGGAGTGTCGCAATAAACAAACGATGTATGTTGCTATGCTTCGAAATCATATGGAAGGGACATTTATGCCACTGACAATGGCTAGCTCATTATCCACTGTCAGTATTACTGGCTTAGAAGAACAATTAGTATATAACTTAACAATCAAATCTAACAACAGTCTAGGACTGGGATACTCTGAACCATATTTACTTTGTAAGTTATATAATAGAGTTCAGAAGAAGTCAATATCCATTCTATTATAAATATAGGTGCAATAGGTCTGAATGTTTGCCCTTCAATCAATGCAGGAGACTATAATTTAACATGTAAATATATGATTGAATGCTCCTATATCAACTGTATGCATACATTATCACGAGCCACTAATGGTAATGATACCATAATAGGAAATAGCTCTGATTCTGTGAATATTGAATTGAAAACACTATATAACCTAACCACAATTGCTGATGTCAATGGAGAAAATAGAACTTCTGTCGTGCAATTTGAAGTCAATCCAATTTCCTTATGCTCTAGTTCAACAGGTTAGAGATAAATTCCCCGTAATATGATAACAATAGCAAATTTTCAATTTGTTTACAGCAGACACTAGTGGCAGTACAATAATTACTACAACAGATTCTGGCAGTGTAGTAATAGCAATAGTTGCAAGTGTTGTAGTACTCATTATGGCCATTGGAGTTTCAATATTTACTGTTGTATTAATCTGCTGCCTTTGTCACCATAGTAAGTCAATTCATTATTATACAGTAAATATTTATATATGGTGCATATTATAGACTGTTGTGGTGGACGTTGTACATTACAAAAGTTTCAAAGGTGATTGTTGAATCTATTTAAATATGTCAAAAATGTGATTATTGGGTTTCATTTCAAAGATCTCGAGTAAACAGAGGACTAACGGTAGAAATTAATGTAAGTTAACAATAGCAGTAGATGTACTAGTGAGAATAAAATGATAGAGAAATTTTAATACTCCTGGTTTCAAAAAGCAGACAGTAGAAAATAAAGAAATGTTATATTTGTCATTAGTCTATTTAATTCTAAATTTATTAAACATGATCAGGTTTAAAAAATAACATTTCCAATACAACTTTATTTGTATTGTAATATTTGCTATGCTGGCTAATGGTGGTGTAATCCTTAGGGCAGTAGTAATCCTCAAGTGGCCCTCAATTCTGGAAACCAAGCTTGTACTTTTGAGAAGCCGGAAATGACAGTGGAAACTGGAATTGATGGAATGTATGCTCGTTTGAATGACACAAATCACAAGAAACCACAAACCAAACTGGCAGATGAAAATTATTCAGAGCTTGGTGGAGTAAGTATTGCCAGCAATTTAGCGTTTGAAACTGTATTGTTGATTTGTTTTCTATTACAAGCTCAGTTACTGTGCAATGAGGTTTGTAATTGACATCATCATCATATATCACACTGCTGTTATACACAATTGATTTCCATTTTCTAGGGACCTGTTTATCATGTCTTAGAACAAGGCAAACCTTTGGCCACACCTACACAGCAGACTACAACTGAGTGTATTCTACCAGATGATGATGCCCCTCCCATCCCTCAATATAAACCAGATGGTGAAGAGATCTCTTCCACTTCCATTAACGAGGACGGAGACAATATTCCTTCAGTTAAGAATCCATCATTGACCAATTCCTCACAAGCTGACATCATGTATGCTGAGGTGGGTATTAGATCAGCAGCGAAGACATGACAAACAGAGTGCAACAATTCAAGTATGTTCAAATCGTGCCGTAACTAGATTTTTATACCACTAATTATCACAATCAGTACCTATTGTAGCAGTCTCTGGTGATCTTATTTCATTCATTAGATCAGACAAGTATTATCACTTAATTGTTGGTCAAATATTTTTATAAGGCACAATTAATCCAGTGTTTATAATTCATGCATCATAATCCTTCATTGCACCTCTCTTCATCCTGTAATCATGGTAACATGTATGTGTGTGGTATATCGTGACTAAATTATTATTTTATGGGGATTAGATACATAAAATCTTAGAGGGTATTTCACTTTTTTTTTCAAACTAGCAGCCTCTTCAACTATCTCTTATCTAGCTCACTTAGCATGCTGTCATGTGTCTCATCTGCTACTGTTTATGTGATCATTATGCCTACGTGTCAATCTCCGGCCATATAAGGAGAATCATTGCGTACTGTATGGTGTATTGCTTTCATGCCAAAGCCTTATATAACCAACCTCAATAGGATATTTACTCCAACACTCAACCTTGTAACTTAACAAGTTTATGGCTCCAGACAGTCCACACAATAAGTCCAAGTACAATTGACAGTTTATTGTTGTTGTTGTAATGCAGCAGCACATCAACACAATGGTTAGGTGGGCGGGAATTAACTGTTTGTGATCTTGTATAGTTCTCTTTGTAAACCATTGCAGCTTTGTTAGGCATTAAGAAGTATCATGTACTTTTAATGAAAACTTACATTGCTTTATTATCCTACATGTTTGCCATTGAGTAGGAGTCGACTGACTAGCACAATAAAATAGGTGGTTGCACACAAACAATTATTGTGGGCTTCATCCATCATGAAACATACCACAAGGCTTAGCAATAATTTTCTCTGTATACTTTTGCAATCACTGGCTATGATAGTAGAAAGGTTAAGATATTATAGATTGCAAAAAAGAAAATGAGCTGTGTATTGCATATGTGTATAGATTAGCTTCTTAATGGATAATCTATTCTCAGTATTATATAGCATATCCACAACAGAGAGCATAATTACGCATATTTCACTTCATTGCTAAAAATGATGTTTGACATTCAGTGATCTGTTAGAGCGAAGACTTCTTTTGCTAGGGATGTTTTAAGGTATCTTGTAGTACATTTCAATGCAATGAATAGATCTTAAATGTCCGAAGTCTAATTATGCTACTCACTGAAGTTAAACTCACAAGGGGAAGTCTCAGTGAGCTAGTAAGAATCAATTGACACTAGACACATACCTGTGGTAGATAGTACATCCCATGAGATCAATGATGTGTTCAAAATATGATATACTTGTTTACATGCGTAAAATTACAGTTCATTAGCTTTTGTTCCTTGAAGGTCTCTCACACTATTGTTCGTTGCTGCCATTTTTTTTTACGTGATGCGGGAATATTGTCATGACTAATTAAGATGTGGAATTCCACATTCAGTCAATGCTTTCAATCATACCTGATTTTGTAATTTATTTGTTAATAAAATTTGATATCAACTGGAAGCAATATTGAATGGATACTACTATGAATTAGTATACAAATTCTTTGATATGTTAACAGATTGTGTACGTCAAGTGTTATGACTATATTATTGAAAGTGTGTGCTGATATTGTTGCTATGACACCGACTTTAGCTACACTCCCATAATTCTTGCCGAAATTCTCCCAGAAATCATTAATATAAACATACACTTGTGGTTAAAATGATGATCTTAACCAGTTAGTGAAAGTAACATTTTTTGGTTGCAGCTCAAATGTCTTACACAAGCTTGCACACACACTATGAAAACATGAATGTGGTGCTGCCATAATCAGGATCTATTCCCCATCTGAACATGAACTTGTGTTCAAAAGAAACATTATGTTTTAAAACATAATGTGATTCATCTAGGCAAGCAAGCCAAGCTGTCGGATGCTTGATTTGCTTGACATGTATAGGCATGGAGGAACATCCTGGGAAGAACTACGTTGTAGTGAAGTCACTCACGTGTCATCTGTGAATTGCGCACGCATTCACATGCACACCAACCACACACCACACTAATAACCTTATCACACACACACACACACAAATATATAAACCTGTAAAGGTGCTTTGCACACTCCCATAATTAAAACTATTCAATGGGTACTCTGGTTTATAATTTTCTTAAAATATACAACTTGTGCTCATTAATTTGCATTCACAATAGTATGACCTCCCTCCCCCACCTCCTCCTCCCCCGCAAACACCCCCCCTTCCCCCCTTGCCAAATGGCAGCAAGTGAAACTGTTCATAATATCAATTTTTTTTTAATCCTGGCTTATGTTGACATATTCATTACTAGATCAATGGTAAGAGTATTCAGTGGTCACTTGAGTGTGGGTTGCATATGCATCAATATCCCAAAAACCGGTACTATAACAGCTTTTAATTAATGGTTTGGCCCTACCACTGCTAATGGTGTTAGTAGCTCTTCCTTTTTTTACTGTGTTTTATTTTTGGTTTGTTTTTTTTAGGATAGATGTGTCAAGCTGTTTGAATTTATTAATCATTTATTAATGGCTGTTATTAGTGGCTATGATAGGCGGTGTGTATGGAAGTCATAATTATGTTGAAATTGTATTGCAGTGTTATGGTTTTGAGGCACCTGTAAGAGATTCTGTTTTGTGGGAAGTAATGAGGATTTCATTCACCATGCAAGATAATGATATTCCTAACCGCACACATAATACCCTCACCTACACGATCATACTCACACACGTACATGCATTGTTAAATGGCTTACTTCCTACAAGGGAATCTTAAACTTTCACACAAATATATTCACGAGTGGAAGCTTACGAAACATACACTAAGTAGTGGCACGCACTCATTTACCTCAAATACAAACACATACAAACACATACACACATACACGTAACTGAGACTAGGCGCTAACATTATTTAATATAGGCTACATTATATACTATCTCAGCTCATAATAATAATAGCTACAATTTTTGTGGGGGAAAAATGAGAACATAGACTGCTTGCAGCTTAACCAAACATGGTTTTGCCTCACGGAATAGAGTATGCAGCAGAGTACACTGTCAGCACTCCTTCACAGTTCCTTAAAATTTGGACAAGCACAATACCATACAGTATTTATGTTTGGGCATGAAGTTGTGTAACATCTGACGAGATGTTATGCTATTGACACATGGTACCTTTGATGAACAGACCCATTATATTATATTCAACATGTTTATTTGGGTTAGACTGAGAAATACTTTAATTCTTCTGCAGTCTGCTTATACTCGTACCATTTACTACAGATACAGTGAGTGAACAATATGTTTGTGTTCGCTAACGCTTGTCTTTCAATCCTTATTATTCTGAGATTAACAGGTGTTTTGTCACTATGACAGACCTACCGCTGCAACACTCCTCGCAAGTTGTCCGCTCGCCGCATGGACCCATCTTGTATGCCTCTCATGTGAATAATGTCACAGTTGGTCTACTGTCTATTGTTATCACAGCTAAGGAAGTGAAAAAAGATACCATAGGAAAACAAAAGCAGCATAGGCTGCCAGTGCTGCAGTAATTATCCTGGTTGTCAACAAAATACCTAGAAATACCACACCCACCTACATACGTACTAATATACATAACAGTATGAGTCATTATTCCTAGACTGTGCAATCCATAAAGAGCTCTGCAATGTCAAAACATAACTATGAGAATATATACAATTTGTATAGTATATATTATATATATATATATATATTATATATATATTATATATATACACACACAGTGCACGTTCATGAATAATTCATTACCTCAGCCAGGTTGGTAAAGCATCATCAGTAACAACAACGACAGTTAGTGTGTGCATTCATGATACATAGGTCAAGAAAAGTAAATGTACAAAGCCTAGTGGTGTAGTGGAATAAAATACCTTATGCTACTGCATTTTAATAATTTGCAATATAGTACATAGTGCTACTTTATAACGGGGTATCAGCTGTTCTCATTAGCTTGAGATTGATTACATCATTGATAAGGCATGCTCTATTGCCATATAGCAATTTTTTATAAAATAATGTTGATAAAAATTATATGGTAGTTTAGAGTCATTAAAAATACACATCAGGATTTTATACAAATTTTTCATTAAGTAGGGAAGGAGAGGGGGAATTAATCAAGAAAAAACATTCGCAAGATCTTACCATTGAATGGAATCTAATAATCTTGTACTAACGAAGCTGGAACATATTCCGGTATGATTTTGCCTGTGTACCCATGCACGATCTCGCCATATATTTCTTGAAGGATTTTTCTATCAAAGATCATACAAGATGTATCTTGTAAGATTACTCGAGAACTTGGAACATATCCCAGCGTGATCTTGCAAGATTAGCTACCTATGTAAGATCTTACTATCATTTTTTATAAGATAAATCACAAAAACAGTAAAAAAAATTACAAATCCTTAATGGTGCTCACACATCCGGTTACGTGGTACGCCCACACAAATCAATTAACTGTTGCTATGGAACGTAACTCCGATTCTATACCTTGCAGATCCACGCTGCCCGGGGGATCTCTGAGACCCGTCAACTGACAGCCAACTGATCAAGAATGACTAACACACAAACGGAACTGCAAGAGTTATGAAGCCTCAAAGTCTCAAAAGTAAACGCCACTATTTGGAAACAGAGGAAGACTACGGAAGCTGGAATTTCGTCCACCGCTTGCTATAGCTAATTGTTACAAAGTTGTCGATTTTGTTTTTCTCATTTCTATTTTGTTTTATATTTATTCACATTTTCACGTGATTTATTTCCAGTCGGGTCACGACTGTACACTATATTAAAAAACTAAATAGACAACTTTAATTACCTTGTTAAGTTATGCCGCAGTACTAAAAATGAAAGACTAACTCTTCGTCCTTCTGGACTTGGACAGCAAAATAGATTGCAATTGTCTCGCACTTTTTTGCTACTGTGCAATTTTCTAGCCCCGCCCTCCGTAAGCCGAGTTAACTATACTTACCACGGTCTGCCAGGAAGCTCTTATCTATGCGCGGGTATTTAAGGTCCGCCCTCTACCTCTACAACTCGGTGGTTTCGTGGTTTATTGCTCAATTAAGCGGCGCGCGAGCGTTGCTATGTGCCAGCACCATTAAATAATCTAAATTAATATATCACACGTAATCACAAGCACCCTAAAAATATATTCAATTATCTTTTTGACTATTGAGCGTATGTCTTGCATAATTCTGGTGATTGTTCTAATTTTGTGACTATGTCCCTGGTAACTGAGTAAATCTTGAAATTAACCTAAAAAAAAAATTTTATTTGTTACAAAGTTGTCGATTTTGTTTTTCCCATTTCTATTTTGTTTTATATTTATTCACATTTTCACGTGATTTATTTCCAGTCGGGTCACGACTGTACACTATATTAAAAAACTAAATCGACAACTTTAACCCTCTCGTTCCCGAATTGTTTGGACGCGCGGGGAAAAATCTAATCTCCTACCGCGGAATAGTGCATTACCGTTTTATTTTTTTAACTCGATGCTGGCTGGGAAAACCCCATAGCAACCATATATCACTAAATAGACCAAGAGTTTGGGATTCCCCTCATTTTTTGATTGAGAAAATTGAATAATATTTAGGCCCTCTACTATTACTTTAAAAAAAAAAAATTTTTTTCCCAAAAAATTCCACTTTTCCCATCAATAATAATAATAAAAAAATAGAAATAATATTGTTTGATGTACTTTATACCAATATTATATTAGTTCAACAATAAAATATGTTGTTTGTTGTGTGTGGTGCTGATTGTGATCATGTAGGAGACATCTATGAGTGTCCACAAGGAACATACGCCATTGGACGTCGAGCTCCACTACAAAACAATTTCATATACACAAAAACACCAACAACAAAGATATTTGTAATACAAACAACAAATTATTCATGATCCTATATAATTGCAACTTTATGATGTATTGTATGCGGTTTCATACAGGATTTTTGTTTGGGAGGGAGGGGGGTGGGGCTCCGAGTGTACTTCGCCAGGTCCAGCATCTTCTCCTTCATCAATGGAAGACTCTGCTCCTGTTGCCTTATCTGCTTCCTCTTCACAATCCCTCTTCACAATCCCTCTTCACAATCGGGTCGGTGACTGCATACACATCTGGTCCTAGTAGTACATTCTGGTAAAAAAAATTAAATTTTTTTGAAAATTTGAAATTGTTCAACAAACCACAACCCACTTTCAAATCTCAAAACTCAATGAAATATATATATATTATAGCTAAACAGCTTTCTCCATCTCAATATAGCTATAAATAAGTCCTTTCCACAACAGAAGCTTGCTAGTTTTCAAGAGAAAGACAAGAGAAAGACAAGCTTACATCGATCATCTTCTTGACTTCCATTGTCAGTGTCAGAGTTGACGGGGTCTGGTCCCCAACCCTGATACAGGGCCTCCTATAGCCCTAGATGTCGTCTCCCTCTTCTCCGCTTGATCCTGAGTCGCTAGAGTCAGTATCAAGCAAGTATAAAACTTCCACAGCACTGTAACTGGTAGACGCCATCTTTCCAAATTGACTTCAAAAAAAAATTTTTTTTTGCATAGTTACCTGGATCACACGACACGCTCACTTTTTTCCTGTGATGTAATAAGCATTACCTAAGCCTGTACGTAATGGGGAGGCCCCCAGTTGAACTGGCGATTTTATAAAAAAAAAAAGAAGACAGTAAGTCAAACCGCAAAGTCTTGGTCGGCAAAGAAGCGGTTGTTTCAATGTGTTATGGAAGGCTACTGGGCTCAAGCAATTTTTCGCTGCTTCTACAAAGCTCTGGAGATGACTGGATCCATAAATGAAGCTGCTGTGAAGAAGGTAACTTTTTTTAAAATTCGACGGAGAACCGATGTTTTTTTTTTTTGCCGAGGAAGAAATAAACGCAACTGCTGTGAGGTACTGTCGAAGCAGCCCTGGCTGAAAGCTATTTTAGATGCTCCTCCAACGCATTGGGCACCTGTGTATGCAATCTGAAGGTTCTAGCTATAAAGTAACTATTTTTAAAAATTCGGAGAAGCCAACCGGTCTTCACCCGCTTTTAAGCGGGATTGGGAACGAAAGGGTTAATTACCTTGTTAAGTTATGCCGCAGTACTAAAAATGAAAGACTAACTCTTCGTCCTTCTGGACTTGGACAGCAAAATAGATTGCAATCGTCTCGCACTTTTTTGCTACTGTGCAATTTTCTAGCCCCGCCCTCCGTAAGCCGAGTTAACTATACTTACCACGGTCTGCCAGGAAGCTCTTATCTATGCGCGGGTATTTAAGGTCCGCCCTCTACCTCTACAACTCGGTGGTTTCGTGGTTTATTGCTCAATTAAGCGGCGCGCGAGCGTTGCTATGTGCCAGCACCATTAAATAATCTAAATTAACATATCACACGTAATCACAAGCACCCTAAAAATATATTCAATTATCTTTTTGACTATTGAGCGTGTGTCTTGCATAATTCTTGTGATTGTTCTAATTTTGTGACTATGTCCCTGGTAACTGAGTAAATCTTGAAATTAACCTAAAAAGAAAAATTTATTTGTCGCTTATTGCATTTTTTGATGATCAATCTTTAGGTACACTGGTTGAAGTCAGGACGACTAGCACCTGTCCATACATTGATGAAAAAGAGAATTTGACAGCTGATATTTACAAGATTCTGTCCTCCAATTATGGCGTTCCTATATTGGGACTGATAAAACAGATTCCAGCTGAGACTAATGGTAAAATACGTCTCAACAATCCACTTAGCAAGAGTGGGCTATATTGGATTCAAGCTAATTCAACAGTGCAGAGACACATTTGTCATTTTGAATAACTAAATCATCTATAAAATACATTACTTCTTCAATTGTTAACTAATCTCACATTCCACATAAACTACTCCTTACAACACTTTGTACTTGTGTGGGAAGGGAGAATGACACGTCTCAACACGTTAGCACCAAATGTAGGGGAACGTTCCTTCCTCTTTGTAGGTCACTGCCACCAGAGTTAGTAGCACAGAAAGGCTCCCTGCAAGTAAGAATATCTCAACTAAGTTAATATTTAATTAAGATACGCACTGGTCCGGGACCTGAAAGATGGAACATAAAACGAACTGAACAAAAATTACTCAACCAACGTATATATACCATAATAATGCACAGGCCACCTAAGCGGGCTCAGAGCACACAACGTCAGACCTGCCACGTGTACACAAATGACACAAAACCAATAGCTAAGTTCTAAAAATAACACACATCTAGTTCACATGCGCACACACACACAGCTATACAATGTTCTAGTGTCTTTCTTCTCTATCTTCGTTCTTCTCTCTTCACGCCTTGTTTCTCCTCTACTCCTCTCTTCTCATTCGTGGAGGCCAGCCCCACAGTACTGATTGTGTATTGTAGTTTCTCAATTTGTGTATTGATGAGATTTATGTGGATATTTTAGTTTACTAATAGTAATTTAGCGAGCGAGCGAAGCGAGCGAAGCTGACTCTCAGTCGTGTTCAATTGAGATTTCAGATATATAGGTGGTAGGGTCTCATTTACTGACCGGACCGGACCGGACCCGATTACTGACCACCTTATCTTGCGTAGCGTACTAACCGCCTTATCTTGCGTAGCGTTACACTGATGTTTAAAGGTAAATGTGAGTCCTATGGCAGCAATGATTAATCACACTCCATAATGATGCTGTCACAAGAAGCAGGTAAGGAAGAAACCCCTCTACAAGGACCACACTTGGGGGCTATCCTAAATTTTCTATGACTGTGGTAAATTATTTATGCTTTTATAAGTTCAGAGTCCATCTGAGAGGGTTGGTCTTGTCAAGTTTGTCATATTTTTCAGTGTCTAAGATCTGTACAGTGGCCATAGTAACTCTCTAGGTTAAACCCAATCAATCATTTGCACAGATCCTTAATATTGTAAACTATTGGAGTTAGCTTATTGAGTAACTAAATAATAATCCACTTTGTTAAAAAAAATTTAACAATAAGCATACCCCACAGTAGCGTCGTTAACTAAAACTTAAACCAAAGACCTGTAGAAGACGGCCAATCCCATTGAAACAATACCTACTGGTAGAATGAATAAACTAAAACTAAGCAATTTTTATTTTAACTTAATCTCCTTGAATCACGCAATTATTAATTGGAGATATAAATTGCCATTGTTAGGTGATTTGTTCCCCCCCCCCCAAAAACAACAACAACAACAACAACAACAACAAACAACAACTTGTTTTGCACCTCTGAAATTATTATGATCTTCATGGTTACATTTGCTACAAAACTTTCACCAATTTTATGGAAATGAAAACTTCTCCTGAAATAAAAAAAAATGTTAATGTGACACTCTCAACCGTGGTTCTGAAACCATACCCTGTACAAACAATGCTGTTGAGAGGAAATATTGAAAGCTGTTATAACTTAAACATGTTAGCTGGTGATGTTAGACACTCTCTAGTCTCACCGCTTGCTGTGAATTTAAGCAGTTACTTAGATTGTCAGTTTTAATGTGCAAAGTATACTGTATTAGGATGTTGCTGCTGAGGCAAAAATGTACGTATGCATTCAGCTTGGAGTCACCCACTGCTTGATCATTGTCAGTTTACTATACTGATGGTGTACTGACAATGTTAACCTGGAACACTAGCATGGTAAACCAGAATTATACTGATAGTTTACTGTGACATGCCATACTTCGCCCAATAATATTCGCCATTACTTCTCTCCATAGATTTTGTGCAAATACTTCTGCATGTGTCCCCCAAACATAATTCTTTTTCATCTTGTCAATGTGATCTTTCACAGATAATGGATGGCAATATTATCGAAAAAGGCTACAGTTGAGGCCTATAAACTCCACCAGCAGTTTACGTATATCAAGATGATTTGTCTCTGTTTTAAATAGAATATAAGAGAAGCTTCGAAACAAACAATTTTCATCACCAAGTATAGAATGCCTTGCACGTGAATGCTGTTGTAAAAAATCATCTAAATTGATGCATCCATTACCTCCAAGAAAATAACTACTTTGGGCAGATTCCTAAGTCACAAAATATCACAATAATATACATTATAATATTTATTGAAGATTGTTCTGATAGAATGTTACCAGTATATTATCAGTAGCAGTAGGTGGAATGTAATGAGACGATTTCAGAATTTTGGCTGTAACAGTCTTCAAAAGTGTTTTCTGTACACAATATGGTGTCAGAATAGCTAATATGGCTTATCATTGAGAAGCCATATGATCTATTCTGCACATCATCAGCCATGCCAACTTACTTGTTCAGGTGGTTTCTGTAGCTGACTAATACACTTTCTTTGGATACACTTCTGTTTCAATTTACCTGGTCCACCAAATTTCTTCATGTCCTTACAGTACACGCAAGCTCCACAGTTATCATTCAAGCATCCTGCACATTGTCTACACAGTTTGTCTGTGACAAAACCAAAAATGAACAAACAACACTATCATGTTGATTAATAGTGAGGACTTACCTTTAGTGTGGGTAATGTTTTCCTAACAAGGTTTTCTCACTGCACTCCTGTCTAAAACTTCCTGCAATGGAATTAACTATAATTACACTCAGTCAAGAAATGGCAGTTAAGAATACCTTCTTTGAATTACTCGTTTGTTGTACACTGATATTAACAAGAGGATCGGAAGCTATCTCTTCATCAATAAGCTAATAAATCATTATTAATATCATCAATATAATAACAATAATTGCAGACATCCATAACATACTTGTGTTAAATTATCAGTGAGTGAACTAGAAATTGAATCTGGTGCAGCTACAACATCGCAGTCTCCTGGACAATTATTACACTTTACTTTAAACTAAAGCTACATTGATTTTTATTATTTATTCAAACCTTGTCTAGGTCTTTTCTGACCGGATCTTTTCTGGCCCTTAGCATGTGTATTCCATCGCAACTGGGTCAAATTAATGGTTTTCCTTTCTTCTGCAACGTTAATCCCCAAACTTAACTTTACAGCAATCTGATGGTAGCAAGTACTCGTAGAAGGGCAGGAACAATCCTCAGATGGAAAAAGTCTGACTACATGAGGTTTACCATTAGAGCCCAAAACTGTAAATGTTCCTAACTTTGGGTCATGAGAAACACAGCTATTGTGGATCAGCAATCTAGATGGACAAAAATCAGCAATTTATCTGAAAGCACTTTTAATTGGCATATGCACTAGTTAAAGTCTGTAATGTATTAAAGGATGAATTACTATAAACACTTACCTTGCCCTCATTATTTGTGAATTGTTATCACTGGTTTGATGAGTATGGTGTGCAGCCATTGGAGAACGATTCTTTTCCCTAAGCAGGAGATTACTTTTAGAATTTTGTAAAAAAAAAAAAAATCTGGCCACCCTTGTGCCATAGTAATTTTATTGCTGTACTTTTGAGTTACACAAAACATAGCATTTTATTAGAATATGATTGAGCCATGAGAGACTTAATTTTATAGCTACATAATATTGACCTTGTCTGTGAATTTGTTACATCTGCCACACTAGAAATCGAAATTCCATTTTTCAGACTGTCAATGATATCCGCCAAAGAAGCAGTGGATATCAAATTGACCTCATCAGGTTGTATGCGAAGACTTGAAAATTGTTCTGTTAAATTGTACTCACCTAAACCTACAATCAAGACATGTGTAAATAGATAATACTAAGATAGTTAGTGAAATTTATACCAGCCAGTCCTCTTTGCCACTCATTCCAATAATATACTTGCAAATGGTAAAGTGAAAGCACTGCAGAGTCTACTGGAATCTCTTTCCACCCTTGAAGTCTCTTTAGTATGGATTAAAACCTTCTGACTGGTTAGTAGTAATGCCACTTAGTGGATTATATACTCCATGAACTTCTAAATTCCACCGACCAATATTCTGTGGGACCTATGCACACAATATTATAGCTATTAACTTAATTTCTAAATTATTGGTACATAAAAGGTTACCTTTTTGTGACTTTCGGTCATAAAATACTGAAGAAAAGGTTGACTCCACTTTTTTCTCAACTCCTTTAAATGATAATTATATTTTTCTTCAGTTTCTTGATGAAACAAAGTGCGCAAGTTGTCAATATAGGACTGAATTTCTGCTGTAGAGGCACCATGACTTTTTAACCATCTTTTAACATTCTTCAGTAAATGATTCCAGCAAAGAAGATGACGAATTTTTGGCAAAAAATTGTCAAAAATTTCAAATCCCTTTTCATCATCGGTAACCAAGGGGATTTTATTCTTTCCATTGGCTAAACAAGGAAGTTCACTTGCCACAAACCTTGCCATCTCACTGTGAGTACTGCTCAACTTTCTCTCATGTAACATGATTAGTGCTGGCATGACAGGAGATGATTTAAATAAGAGATTTCTGAAAAGAAATGTTGATACATAAAAATCACCAAGCTTAAATGTGGTGTCATATGACAGAAGCTGTCCTGTTGAACCAAGCTGAAGCAATTTGTTGACTTCTGCCACAAATCACAATGAGATCAGGAAAGGTGATAATTTTTAAGATAAAATTTCTCATGTCATAAGCCAATTCATGCAAATTATATAGAGCATCATGTGTTAGCCTTAGTTTTTGCCGAGATCGTGACTGTAAATTTTTTACTTGCTTACAATTACGTGGAAGCATAACACATTGATTATCTATGGATAATACAGACTTGCTGATTTCTTTCTTATACACCACAGATGGTGGTGCTTCTTTTTCTTCCAATTTTCTTAAAACTGAAGGGCAAGTTCGTACATGCAGATCAATATCACAGAGTGCAGAATCGTCTCCTTTGTAATGAATAACAACTCTGTTAGAGGAGTTCGTCATGTAAGCAAATCTCTTAAATCTGTCATCATTTTGGCCATCCGGTCGAATCAATACATAGTATGACTTGGTAATGGGTGGAAAAACTTTCAATTTTTTCCTTCCATAATGGCACCAATGATACTGATCACATTTCCAGTCATCTGTGTCACAAAAGTAATAGAATGTGCATTTGAAACAATTTATCAGGGTCTCAACTGCTAGCAAAAATGTTTGCTCTAAATTATCCTGAGTTGGGAATGTGAAAACAAAAGAAAAAATGACTTTTTTTATACACATGATCTCTCATAATTCTTGCAAACTTTCTGTAACTAGACTAATAATATCCTACATTAATTTCCACCTTCTTTTACTCAGAAGACAAGTTAATGGCACATTTGACTTACTTTTGGAGTAATCATTTAATGGTTCGTACACATACACCTATCCAGATTTGGGCATTGCAGGTGGCACATGACAAGTGTCTTCCTTATTTGCCCCATCTAATAGCTTCATAACTTTGGAGAGTGATAAATCATTGTTGACACTCATCATTGGCTTTGCCATAGTGCTAACCAGACTCACACCTTACTCACTTTGTCTAATAACTACTTGACCTCCAATTTATCAAAGAAGTTACTCACTTGATATCATTGCAAGCCCTTATATACCAGTAGACAAGTGGATCATCTAGCCCACAGACAGTCATATAACCACCAGCAACCACAAGCATTCATTCCCTTTAAGAAATACTGATATGAATGAGATGATAATGATGATCATGATGATGATGATATGGATATTATAATTTATAACAATAACAACAGCAGTAATGATGATGATAATAATAATAATAATAATAATAATAATAACAACAATAATAATTAAACTTCATACTAAGACAAGTTAAAAATAAGATTATTATGTTCATTTATAAGTATTAACGTAGTAGTTAAAAACGAATTTGTACAGTATTAACAACAATAATAACAATAAAATAATACTAGCAACAACAATAATAATAATAACGATGATAATAATATTATTATTATTTATTATTATTATTATTATTATTATAATAATATTATTATTATTATTAACAACAACAATAACAATAATATAACAATATGTCCTGACCTGGGCCTTGTATATAAATGTGCTAATCTGGTGTCATTGATACTAGCTATTACTTAATTTAATAAGACTTTGTCACCTCCTTAGAATCCCTTGCATGCACTTATCAGTACAATATGCTAACTGACTTCATAATTGTAGTTTACAGCTTTCTAGATGGAGGAGCCCACCAGTCTGACCAACTGTAGGTAGCTATGTAGGACTAAACCATCCATACCTGTATTTGTATGGAGCCAGACAGTCTGAAGCCTACAATTTGAAAAGTCAAATGGTTTTTGTATTTTACACATCCCAAGCAGAGAAGGCTTGTAAAGTATGTATGTAGGTACATTAAAATCATAGAGTAATAATAACAGTAAACAACACGCTTGTTGATTGATGCAAGTAATGCAGAGCCAAAACCATCTGTACCAAACACATTATTAACTTATGTATGTATGTATAAGTTACTGATGGACTAGTTCAAAAGAAATTGGTAATTGCTATAAAAAGTATCATATTATGATAACTAAATACTTTCCAATGGACTTAAGTTTTAGTTAACTAAAATGACACTCCTGTGGGGTATGGTTACTGTTTGTAACTTTTCAATAAGTGAATTTTGTTTAGTTACTGCAATAAGCTAACTCCAATAGTTTACAATATTATAGGATCTGTGCAAATGATTGATTGGGTTAAACCTAGAGTTACTATATGGCCACCATACAGATCTTAGACACTGAAAGATAGGCCAGACTATAGAATGTCAACTATCAAATAGTGATTCTGAGTTAACCAATTTATTCATTCTCAAAGATTGTATTAAAATATAGCTATTGCTAATTATTTTCTTGGAGTTATATTACCCTAGAACAGTGCATCCTTTTATTTTTTTACTCAGAAGCATTAGGTTGCTTGATGTTCATTGCATTGTGCTGACAAACTTGACAAAGACTACCAACTACTCTCAGTATGGATTCTAACCAATAAAAGCATCTTTCGAAGGCAATTCCAGTTACACTCAAGATTAATTATTTATTGCTCACACTATCATGAGAACTATGTGAGGATTAAGCATGGCAAAGGACAGGGAAGAAGTGAAATATACCACACTAACTCTCCTCAACAACCAGCATAATAATTTACCACATAGAAAATTTAGGATAGCCCCCAAGTGTATGGAGTGTGATTAATCATTGCTGCCATGGAAATCACACAATACCTATAAAACCGTATCGCAAACATCAGCCTAACGCTCTACTACGCAAGGTAAGTAGGTCAGTAATCGGGTCCGGTCCGGTCAGTAAATAGTCTGGCGTAGCCGACCCTTTACCTTCCCATTATATGTGGGCGTGGGGGGAAGGAAAGGGTCTGGTGAGAGCTCCACATCGGATTGGTACTCGCCCACGTACGTGACGTCAGCATTGAGGGCCAAGTAAAGTTTGCGTTTTAGTGAGCGATTTTTACGCCGTAACGTACGCGCGCACTTACAGTATAACTGCGTTATGGCAGCTTCATCAAGTGCAGCTCTTTGTTTAGCTTGTGCTAATTCGACTAATGTTAAAAACAGACGTCTTCTAGGAGCACAGGAATCGAATTAGTCACTAATATATGGAAATAAATGGTTTTAAATGCATCCCAAAAAGAAGGAAAAGGGGTGAATCTGGTCACCATTGACAGCAGGAAAGAAGCATATGTTTGCAAGAAGTGTTTTTATGCCTATACAACTTTTGCAAAGAAAAAAGAGGTAAGTGTGTAGCATATACACAGTATAGACGTGTATAAGTCGAAGAATATTGATATTTGTAGCTAATCAATCTGTGATGACTCATGATATTCTCCTGTATTAAATAAATAATATATGTAATGTAGGTGCTAGAATATGGCAAAAAGTTTCTTGGTGTAGGTTGCTTATACCTGGAATTTTCTGATACTATAAAGGAGGGTGATGGAGAAAGGATTCTTAGATGCTGGCGATATTTGCTTCCTAGTTTTAAAAGTTCAGGAAGAAAGAACTATAGCATTGAAATCGTATGCATGCTGTGCCAGTTCGAATTTGAACTACCACCTAGACAAGCTCAAGAGCTCATCTGGAACAGATGTGTTAATACAGATGTGTTAATACACACAATGCCCCTGGAAGAAACATTTCATGTGACCTGCACCAAGAATATCTGAACAGAATTGTGAAGGATGATATTAGAAGATTGAACATGAATAAAACGGACAACATGATTCTCAAACTTGGCAACTGCTTGACAATTTTGATGAATGCAATAATGTCAAGAAACCATCTGGTCTACACAATGCACCAGGCTTTTCAGAAGACCTGAACAAAATTATTGAACATTTGAAAAGGTACACTATCTTCTCTTATCAGAAGGGCAGATCACATCAAACTTTTCCCAATCCACGTGACACTCTCCATTTTATGTGATAAAAATGCAGTTATTGACTGGATAATTAAACATATATGATATGAAAACTTATATACGCTATACTTGATCATTATTTTATTGTATTATGGAGTACAAACTGTTGAGTATGACATTGGGTGCATTTGCAAATTTGCTGACACAGATCACAACATAAACATAGAGGTCCCTGGTATGTTCGACTATAGTTGTCATACTGTGAAAGTAATAAATCTCTCCTGCACACTGTTTGGTTGATTGCATAATCTTTTACTGTTTATTATAAAAATCTACTACTAATTGTTTTGGTTATCAAGGTAGCAAGTGCAGGAAAGCTATCTCGACCAGCTCGCCCTGTCTCCTGGTCATCGGATTCGATGTCATTGGGAAAACCAAAGCTAATAACATGACGTACATCAGGATAGTACCCGATCCAAAAGCTGTCGTGGCTATCACAACTCGTAGAGGAGAATCTATTACAAAAAGTTGCCCAATCTTCTCCTTTACTTCAGGATCTGTACAGCTCATATACATGTCCACAAGCCTAAATCCTGGAATATCAGGCAATGTGGTTCCTGCTGTATTCTTTTGTAGATATGTCTTAAAAAAGGAATAAACATTTGAACAGTCTGCAAAAGAACTGCAGTAAATTAATGTGCGAGGATATGATGCTTGTTTTTTAAGTAATTTTGTCGCTAATGGTTCAAATATCCATTCAATTCCATCAGATTCGACAACAACATACATGATATTATCTTTGCAAGGAGATATGGCCACTACAACTTCATTCCTTAATCTCATTAATCTTGAGGCATCTTTTCTTAGTCTCTCTGTAGCTGTAGCTGTAAGTGCCATGATGTGTGCATGTTCAGGGATTAAGCTACACATTTCTTCTATTCACAAAAGTTTCTCCCCTACATAAAAAGAATATTTGTGAAACCAACACAACAACAGTATATATCATGCCATGCACTTGCCATTGCACAACTGTATGAGCTTCAAGTATAAATACCTGCTAGAAAATACATCGCCAAGCCAACACAGCTCTCCATCTTTTACTTAACAGAAGAGTTTCTGGAGTGAAATAAACAAATTGATAGTCTCCATTGGATATTTCTTCATTCACAATTTCATCATTTTCAAGAACACAGCATGCTTCAAAACCTTTTTTTTTGTTAGTGCCGATACCTGTTTCAGAGACAAAAGTAGTTCACCCATATAGAAAGAGAAGTATAATTTTACCTGATCTTTTATTAGCGCTCTGAGTGGAGAAACTACTAATACTATGATTGGAGCTTTAGCTACTTGGGTACATCTTTTTGTGAAGAAGGCAACACTGATAGCAGGCACTCTTTCCGTATCCAGTAGGAAGAATCACAGAAACGTCTCTATTCAAAATAGCTTCTACAATTTGATGTTGCTCAGGCTTAGCTGAAGGCCATCCCATCTCCTGAAACACTTCAGTGATTTTAGTCTTGATCGTTGCCTTACAATTCGTCGGAATAGGTTGCTTGCGTTGCGTGCTGACGCACGTTCCCTTTAAACTTACTCGCATTAGTACAGTCTCAAAGGAATGCCACTAATTACCGATACTGCAATCTGATTGGGCGCCACTATAGTAACTCCAGTACCAATCCGATGTGGAGCTCTCACCAGACCCTTTCCTTCCCCCCACGCCCAGATATAATGGGAAGGTAAAGGGTCGGCTACGCCAGACTAGTCAGTAAATGAGACCCTACCATGTATGCGTACGTCAAAAATGTTCACCCGCGCTACTAATTACGTAGTTCGGTAAAGCGTTCACAGTTCCAGTATATTTCAATTAACGAGCACGGAGAATCCTGCTGCAGTGCCTTACCAACTTTGTTTCAACCAAAAAGTTTATAGCTACTCTCTTCTTGAAACAATTGTGAAGTCTTTGTCAAGCTGCGCTTCTTTGCCACTGCTTTTGAAGTTTATTCAGGTAAATATGTTATTGTTAACTCTTCATGCCTAATCATTGCTATTATTTAGCGATTTCCTTCACAAATCATCTTTACCTATACATACTCATATATTTACTTGCTCGCCGTGCATTTGCGCTATTCGAGCGCACCACTAGTAATTAACACGATGTCATTGATAGAAAATGAAGCATTAACACTATTCTAGTGCAAATTATAATTATTTTCATGGAGCCTCACTCTCCATGCATTTTAGTTTTTGACTTTGATAATTTGGTTTATAAGTGTTGTTTCAAGTCATAAATGTAATGTTCTTCTAAATCACACATTGATTTCCTAAGCTAATAAGAGAGAATTATTCATTAAAATTAGATGAATTTCAAATTACATTTGATAATTGCATATTATTTTATAGCTTGAGGACTACTTCAGTTTTCCATATAATTTAAAACTAGTGATGTGCTTGAGCACAAATGGCGAGCGAGCCTAAAGACTATAATATTTTTATATGAATGATTTTGACTTCTAACACAAAAGCTACTGAAAATAAGGTCCAGTTTGTTTATTTAGCATACAGGGTAAAGGAATTTCAGTGCCATAGTAACAACTAACACTCTGCAACTGCTTGAATTGAAGGAAAAAAAACAACAACAAAACAATACACGTTATTTAAAAGTTTTCTTTGTGATATTCTTTAGCTAAGTAGTGGTTGTAACACACAATGCTTTGACACAACTGGACATGCACCTACACAGACTTACCTTCGCGGTAGTCTAGTGGACAATGTATTTTCAAGTAATACTGTTGCGCACGGCTTATAACCATGACAAAGAGCGCATTGACTTACCACCGCCACTAACTCGAATAGAAATGGAAGTCCCTTAAGTTTTCAAGTTGTAACTGCACCCGCAAAAGAATTCAAAAAGGTAAACAATTCAATTTCTAGGGAGATACGGGTACTGATCGATAAACCAGAGGATTCTGTTTAGTGCAATTTGGGACGGGGTCGGCAACCGAACTAACACAAAAACGCGAGGGTCAAAGTACAAAAATGCCTTACGTACGTCCATACATATATACAAATAAATAAATAAATAACATCCAAGATTTTGATTGTGTTACCCCTGTAAGTGTATCGCTCGCTACGCTCGCCGCCCAATTACTTCCGGAACTTGACATCAGTACTAAGTTGTTTGGTAATAAGCAATCCAAACCTCACCAGTTCCTCATCCCTTTGTCCCCTTTTTTTCCTCATGCCCTTCTATTCTCATCTTCGCGACTCGCCCACTTCGTGTTATATTTCCGCCCCTTCTTGCATTTGTCCCTTTTCACCTTCTTTTTTTTTGCCCCCCTTTTTTCTACCTATCACGATTACTTCTTCACCTCTTTCCCTTCTTGGGGCCACTTCTAATTTATCGTTTTCCGTGTCTTGGCCTTTGACTCCCTCGCCCCTTCTTCTCTCTTTTTCCTTTTGACCCTCTCTCCCTCCTCCTCTTCTGCCTTATTTCCCCCCCTCGCTTCCGATCTACCTTTTAATTTCCCACATCCCTTCCTCTCTCAGTCCCATCCTCCCCTTTCTTTCTTCAAACCCCCACCTCTCATTTTTTCCTCTTTTCCCCGTCCTCCCCGCTCATGCCTCCACTTCTCTTTCTCTATCCTTACCTTCTTTTTTTGTTTCCGTTCTTCATCTTATCAATCCCATCCACCACTGTCCTTTCCCTACCCCCTTCCTCCCTCTTCCCTACCTTTCTCTTCACGTTAACTTTCCTATCTTAATTATGAGTTCTCTAAGTTTTATAGCCGTGACTTCAACTATCGCCGACATAATGACATAATTGGGTTGGTACTAAACTAGTCACGTCCGAAGAAAATGAACTGCCATCAAGCAGTAACACCATGCAAATAATTTTGTATGCTGCACTAACATACATTATAAGAACACGACTGTTATTAGTTTATTATATGGAATACAATACACTGGAGTATACAAGAATGATGACTGTTGTCACCTTTTGCAGCACAACCCTCCCCCCTCCCCCATGCACACCCCACCTTTGCCTCTTTTTCTTCAGAAACACAATGGCTTATTGACTTATGATTATAATAATAGCCTATTATTTCACAATATTCAGACAACAAATTCTTATGCAATAAACTGAGAACATGTAGCTGAAGATGCCACTTCAAAATAATATAATTGTATGTCATAGCAGAGCAGCAATATTCTAATATGCTGATTCATGTCTATCATAAAAAAAATCCTAAGAATTATTTGGCAGGCCTAGCCTTACTTCACCCCAGTTGTGTTCTCAATAGGTGTGAATCTACCATCTGTATCAATAGTTTGACTCTGGCATAGAACTCTCAGATACATTAACTGATATAAACAATGGTGGACAGAATTCCATTTAAATATCTTCCAGTAATACCTAGAATATTGGATATTTCCTGTTTTATTAGATGTATATTTTTACACTACCGTTATTTATGAAGAAATATTGTTTGTCTAGCTGAAAATGTTTAAAGCCTAAGCAAAATTTTGTTTTTGTTACATACATACATTATATTATATAATATTATATATATTATTATGTATTCCAAGCTAGATATACCTTGCAATGTTATTTTTAGGTATGACCCAGTGTCTCACATTATCACATAGTGTTATCTCAATGTTGTATTGCACAAGCTCATTACCCTAGTAGTTATAGGAACCTGTCTGGCTTACCAGTTTTGAAGGTTTTCAGCTACCTTCATCTAGTGAGGCCTACCCAACCATGGTTAGAGCAGCTGCTAAAATATCAGCTGGGGGCGTGGGAAGCCCCTAGAGAGTTGTATGCCAACTTTATACTAAGAATTACCAACAAACTGTGGTAGTGAAGATATCTAGCATGGAATCAACCATATTACACTTGTCAGATTGATATGGCTAGATATTTCACTCTCAGGCTTTATTTTCACTTGCCTCTGGTCCTTGAAAATAACTTAATGAAAATAAGTTAGCCTGCTCATGAAATATTTCGCCATATCACACTCTGGCTCATGTATTAAGTACTATACATATATTATATAAATGTATACATTTTTTGACTTCATTTTGGATGAGAAATCAAAAGAATTAAAGCACAATTTTACAAAATGTTGAATAACTAAGTATAGGTTTCAGTTGAGTATGTACTAAGTATATTATATATTACATGATTATTATACAAAATGCTTTAATTTTATACTTGAAAATGAAAGTATGGGTCTATAGTCTAATAGCAAAGTGTGATAATTCATTTTATTAACTATCTAATATCTGATAAAACTGAGAAATAAATGCTTAAAACAGTGAGAAAATAATAATAAGTGGTTACAAAGTATATATAAGTATTATTACAAATTTATGATACACAATCAAATAGAATATGCAAACTATCAGTGTATTGTTACATTAAATTTTACAAGTTTTGTAAACATTATAGATACCCAACATTTTACTCAAGTATGGTGTTTACTCCTCATATGATAAATGGATCAGCATACATTTTTATAATACGAAATCATGATTAGTGATAGATAGTCTTAAAATTGGTATCGGTGTATTATTCTACAACAAGTAGCTATGGCCAATATTATGTCATAAATATCTTGAGGACAATAAATTCATTTTTTATTGCTTAAACAATAATTCATTATCATAGTTATTCTTTGACAATTCGTTTCATTATAAATAGTACTTATTGTTTTTATTTTTATAAGTTGTATGATTGGCCTTCTAATGTTATACATGCAGGTAATTAGCAGGATTAGTAAACTCTTCAACAGACTAGAACAATCTTATGTAGTACAAGCGAAATGAACCTATAATCCCAACGTTTATTCCTATATACACCAAAGTTTCAGTGAAATATACATGTACACATGCAATACAACAATAAATCTCTATAATAATATGTGAGACTTGGATTTGCAGGTAAAACAGGATTAAGTTCCCTATAACCTATAACCAGTAATATAATTATTTTGTTTGTCTTAAGAGATATCAATAAAATAGTTTCAGATCTTATGCATATTAAATGTATTCACTTCCTTATTCAGCTTAAATTGTATAAAGAACTTCATATCAAAGCCAGACACGTAATCCTGTGTAAGTTCAAAAGAGTGATAAAACAGAAATAAAACACCAAATGGTTTGTGAAATCTGTTAGGATTTTTATCCAAGTTAGTTTGTAAAAAAAAGTCAAACAGTATTATGTTAGTCTTCCCATTTCTAAAATGTTTTGTAAGTTGTTTTCACCTCATATTTAGAGTTTTGTTCTTATACAAACAATGATTGGTCAGTAAAAATATATACATATATACACACTGAAGTATTCTTATACTTACAGACCACACCATTTATTATGATAAATAGAGTGTAACAACTCATTACTTGCATTATAGTTAAGGAAGCTAGTTCACATGTCATTGTGTTAAAGAATGTTACAAATTTATCTTCTTTCGACAGGATCATGAATCTTCCGATATAGTGAATTCTTTATACTTCCCAATCAAAGTATAACTTGGGAGGAAAATGTGTTTATGCTGTGCAATATTTTACCTATACATTATTGAGTCCAAGAAAATTAGATCACATCACTGTGTATGTGACTGATACTGACTTCTACAACTATTTTCTTATAACTTTAGAAAGCCTTAAAATTAATTGTCGAACAAACATAGCTACTTGAACACACAACAAATGTGATGAGTTTAACACACTCCTTAGATATTGCTCACATAGCTTATCAGTTCCCTCTTGTTACTATCAGTTTTTACTTCTACACTTCCTGCAGTGCTCAGTGTTTTGCAAATACATTTTAATTAGTTTGTGTTTTTTAGAGCAGAAGTCCTGATAAAGAATCCCTCAATTTATTCAACAATCAAAATTTTAAGCAGTGATAAATATTTTTATTCCAGTATTGTTGCTAAGTTCATGCTTTGACAGAATGAATGTTCACAACTGAAAGTCATTAGAAAAGCCAAACTACTGTTGGTATACTTGAGTATATATTTAACAATGTACAAACAAAATAAAAAACTGATGCACTCTTTACATGATATGATAAATTATCGAAAACAAAGTTAGTGAATTATTCATATAAAAGATCTCCCATATAGTTTTATTGTACACTTTCATAGAGTGGAAAAGGACTAGACTGTGATACAGTGGAATGATCTCCTTTCTCTATGATGTCATATGACAAATTACTTTCACAGTTGAAGTCATCGGTTGGTGGAGTTGATATGACATTTACTACACCATAATATGATACATTGTTGTCATACTGGATAGAAACCTAAAGGTAATGTGAAATCATATCACTAATTTTTTATTATACATTTTCTGCAAGTTAATTATATTTCAGTTCATTTATATATTATATTATATTAGATGAGTTTTGACTAATAATGCCAGAGCTATTTTGTTGAATATCAGCTTATTATTAGGTAATGGAAAACTAATTAAAGTGATTTATATTTCTGGTTAATTAAAGTAAATGTATTTTGACATATTTTCTGAAATAATACAGAATCAGAATTTTAACATATTTTTCTGTGTGTGATAATATTAAAGCTAGATCAACTTTATTGACACATGTGCCAGCAAGAATCATTTTCTACATACATACTTTTGCAGCTTTTGTTTTCCTTGAATCAGATCTTCATACAAGTAAATTTTAATAAATTATTGATATATAAATTAGTTGGATACTTACTTTCCTCTTGTTCTACATGGAAACTTATCTATTGACTACACAATCATTCATGTAATAATAATGCTTATCACAATTATATCTTACCATTTCTGATTAAAAGTACAAAAGTGACAAAAAACACCATTACCAATAAAATTATCAAAATAGGCACCAATACTCCGTTACAGATGTTATCAATAATTATGCTATTGTTATTATCAATTGTTGTTAAACTGAAAGTTGTAGTTTCCACACCTACATAAAAAACATTGATAGTATGCATTATAGTAACCACAACTAATTGTATTGGTAGTTCTGACCTTTTACTGGTAAGCATGAGGAAAAAACGTGAACATATAATTGTATTGAAATCACATCATCTCCATTGATATCAGAGACAGTGAGGTTATATTGTGTATTTACATCAATACTCACTACCTCATATTTCTTGCCTATTATAGAACCATTGATATAACTATTAGTTGATGATAATTCATAGGAACATCTACTATAATTACATCCTATGATATAGTCACATGATATTTTATATATTATTCCAGTCCTCATTGTACGGCAAATGTTTACTCCTTCAATGTCATTTGTACCTAATACAGAATAATTATTCAGGATGAAATGTGAGGTCAAGAAAACTTTTAATTAACTCACAAAATTGCTGAGATTCAGAGAATGCTATTCCTAAAGTGTTGTTTGATATAATGGTTAAATTGTAGACTGATTTTATGCTTAATCCCGTTATTACAACTGTCGACACCAAGTTAGATAAAATGAATTCTGATGACAATGTGGGCAGAGTAGCATTTTGACTTTGAAGCAAAGCAAACAACAAATAGTTGCCATCTGGTGGACAATCTGACATCTAAAAATTTACAGAGAAAAAAAAATCAGCGTCTCTCATACTATATTGAATATAAATACCTGTATTGTCAGATTTAATGAGTAGGAGTCCCCCACTCTATAATAATGAATATTCAATATCATTTGTAGAAGGTATGTAAGGTAGAGTCTTGATTACACATGAAGGTGGACTTTGTCCTACTGTATTAGTAGCTGTGGTACACATGGTAAAGGGATCACATGACCTCACTCCTTCCAGTGTGAAGTTATAGGAGTCAGTATAAGTCACACACTCAGTGATGTCTTTCAATTGACTGGGACTCAAGAATATGAGAGTAATAGTGAAATCGACAGATACTGTAGGAATGATTCTATAATCCCATGAAGTCATCAAAGAAGAGCTTTTTAAAAATACACTCAATTCAGTTGGAGGATCTGGATTTCCTAATAATAATATGTGTGAATAGATTATAGTACCAGCATTTATTAAGAAACTTACAGCATTTTTTTTATTTAGTTTATAATAATATAACAAAACTTTATAAATATTCTGTGAATAACTGAGTCTTAATTTTTTTCGTAAAGTTAAAATTGTTATAATAAAAATTTATACTTTTAAGGTGTGGTGATTTAGCAACAAACAGGTCGGTATAATTACTAATATGTTCAATTAGCTTGGACTTGTACACATTTTAGCTACTTGATCATCACTGACATTATTCATCCTATGTAAGCTATAGAAATATTAATTGATACTGAAGGATTTTGGATGCGTGTAAAAAGTATTGGTGAGCAAAATAATGACAGAGTGTTAAGCAAAATATGAATATTAAAACTGAAAAAACAAAGCAGACAAACTTTAGTAAATTCATTGTTGGGTACAATCTTTTAAATTAACAACCATTGTAACATCTTTTTGACATTAGCTACTAATAAAATCCGATCTAAAGTGTTTTTGCTACCACTAAACTGGTCGCGCCACAAAATTATTTGAATGGTTGTAGACTGCTTAATATTACAAATTTGGTATGTGACGTCACTGAAATCGAAAAATGTGTACTTCACACCAAGTTGTTGTTTTTTGTATTAATTTTGTATTAGTATGTTTTCTTAATATCGTGCTAACAGTGTTATATTATTATAACTTACCATAAATAGTCACATTTATAGTATTTTTATCTAGGAAACGATGCACAGCAGTTAAGCAAATCAATCCTATCAATGATGTCTCTGTTGTGTTTACTGTTATTAGTAATGTATTAAATGCTCCATTCACATAACTTCCAGTAATACCAGGAATACTAGAGTTTTCATTAAATGCTGGTCTGAAGTCCAGTTCAGTTCCATTCTTCAGAATTATGCCCCATATATCTAGGATCAGTTTCTTCCACATGGCATGTGATATTCCTCTGTGTGTTGATAGGAACATAGAGTGGGCCAGTTGGGGTAATCTCAACTACAATATAAAAAAACATGTGTAATTTACTAAATTGAGCTTAAGAGGACATCATAATTATTTATATTCATTATTTTTATTCATATTCCATTATTATTATTAGAGTTTAAGTATTGGTAAATAAGTTATATTTTAATCCTGACATTTATGGAGATGAAAGGAAGTGAAATTTGATAGCGTTAGTTTTAATGTGTCTTGATAGCAATTTTCCCAGTTATAATGGCCAATATATTTTAATTAAATCTTAATCCAATGTTTTATTTTTTTGCTGAAGTTCTCTTCATGGGTCAATGACGTTGATCCCTGAAGAAAATTGTTGTCGGCTCTTATTTCACGAGGAGGAGCTATTGTCGACTTCAAGGGTAGATGCTGCCACCAGAGGCAGTCTAAAAAACCCAGGTATTATAGATGGGTTATGAATTGAGGGTCCGCCCTTATCTCTCTAAAGCTAGTCTTAGGGTTCTAAGTATTGGCCTTATAGTTGACGTAATTGAAAGTGGAATTGTTCTGAAAAAAGGGGGCTCTTATAATACACCAGTCAAGCCCTCCTTCCCCTATAATCTGTCCTGTCTTCTCACCCAAGTTAAATACCTACACAATTAACTTTAGTGAGTTTTTCTTACACTTTCATACCATGTACCAGGGCAATGTTAAAAGCGTTTGCCTGGGTTTCAGCAAAGCTGGTTTGAAATAGTGCTTTTTTCATGCGGAATGGGTGGGCCAAACCCTTTACCTAGTCGCTCTGCTCGGAAGGTTCTGGTTACCCCAAAACACCCATTTGGTATCTTCCCCAGGATTCTGGGGGAACTTATCAAATACGTACTTCTTATGTTCAGTTTAATTCTCTGTGGGTGTCTAAAAAAGGTGTGTACAAATATTTTAAGCTAAACCCACTTCTGCACTTCTATGAACTCTGAGCTGAAAAGCGTCCAAAAAATGGAGATTTACAGTCTAATTCTAATAAGGACAATAATTGAAGTGACTGATTCGCACACTACAGGCACAGCCTCAGCTAGACCCTTTATTATACAACACCAGCTTGCAAAATTTATGACAGGATGATAAGAAAACCCACAAGTTTAATTTCATTCCACTATTAACAAATGGGTGCATTGGAGTTACCAGACCCTTCCTGGGGAGCAATTAGGTAAAGAGTCTGGCCCACGAGATTAATGGAAATCAGTGGTGGGCAATGTTCAAAAAGAACCATTCTAAGTTAACACTGTCAGACTGATTCATTAGAAAAATATCAACTGTTACTATCTTAATTTAAAATTTTTATAGAAAAATCTCTAACTGAAAATAAGATTTTGCGTTTAATTACACTATTCGTAAACCATTAAAACAAAGGATGAATGTTCTTTAAGAGTAAGACAGTATGTACAACTTGAGACTAGATCAATAATTGCTATACCAACTTTACAAGGTTGAGTAAAATAGCTAAAATGGCGTGTTTTACCTTGTGCTTCACTCTCCTTGATCACAAAACTGAAGAAGGGAGTCAGAAGAAGGAGAACATACATAGTGTACTGACTAACTGAGGACAACAGCAGCGCTGCAGACTGAGCTCTCCAATAGATGGGCAACGAGGTTGGCGTTGAATTTCTTTACATACACTAGTCTACTGCGGCTAAAATAAAAGTTAGCTAGAAAAAAAACGTCGGACAAGTGAGCGACGATTTTTTTTTATCACAGTAAGTTTAAATTTAACTTTCCCAACTTACTTTCTCTGAAGCTGTAGCTATAGCTCCTTCCTCTTAGCAAAGTGCATGTATTCCTTCATTAGACTTGGTATATAATCTTTATGCTAAAGTGGTTCGTTGTGACATACCACCTTTTGATCAGAAACTTTTATATCATTTATATATTGCAAGGATTTATAAAGCTCATTACACGGCAGTATTTCCTGTGGGAGTTGGAGTGGTCTTGGGCCCTCTGAACTTTTGGCCAAATTAAGTAAGTATATAATAATTTTATACTTATAATAATTATTTTTTTATACATTAGCCAAACTAGCTATGTGTCTGAAAAACATGTCAAGAAAATTAAATGATTACTGATGACAGAAATTATTTATTAAGCACTCAGGTTGGGTAGCTAGAGAGCACCCAGATGACAGTATTTACAAACATGAAGGAGTATATTTAGAAGTAGTTAAAAACCAGTTGAATGAATTATACTCTAAACTTTATATTATACATTTTACTTAGTGATACTTGCTCTTCACATCAGGCCATCAGAATCAGAGGTTTAGCTATGTGTAGTTTGACTTTTTATCAAGTGTAACTAGTGAGGCTCCAGCAGGTGCTTTTCTAATAGGACATTATTGGTATGAAGTGCATAAATAGGAGTGTAGGTGATGAAAAATATGCAATAGTGTGAGGATTTAAATAGGAGTGCTATTTGTACTATTTTGAAGGGAACTATCAGAAACCATGTATGTTACCAATAACAAATAATAATAATAAAAAAAACTAAATAAAATATTGCTGTGTATGTTTAATCTTAAAGTTTGACACTTAAATATTAATGTTACCATGTACAAAACCAATTCCTCCCTTCTCATGTTTAGTGTTAATTTGGTGATGACTTATTTAAGAGATCTGTGACCTCTCCATATGTTTCACATCAAATTTCACAATTTCTATTGCGTATGTCTGTGAAAGTTGATAAATCAAGCAAAGTTTCTTGATACAATTATTAACATTACTCCATAATTAAAAATAAAACATGAACATAGCTAATTTGGTTGTTAAATGTACTACAGTTACTATTCAACCAAGTGGCCCAATAGTCCTCCCAGTTAGTCAATTACTGGATCCTAATTGCTTCTAGCACTT
>WLWD01003030.1_pt1 | contig 76086 bp, 42 predicted proteins | sample 6712731 | NCBI WGS metagenome assembly WLWD01 (sample SAMN12718690, study PRJNA576275) | sponge metagenome | isolation source: marine sponge | host: Mycale hentscheli | place: New Zealand: South Island, Marlborough, Capsize Point | collected 2014-11-01 | reverse complement strand
CATGTACACAGTAATATTACTAGTACGTGTGTGCACACAGTGGTAATACTAGTGCGTGTACACAGAGGTATTACTAGTACGTGCGTGCATACAGTGGTATTACTAGTGCGTGTGAGAACACAGTGGTATTACTAGTATGTGTGTGCACACAGTGGTAATACTAGTGTATGTGCACAGTGGGTATTACTAGTGCGTGAGCATGCGTGCACACAGTGGTAATATTAGTGCGTGTACACAGTGGTATTAATAGTACGTGTGTGCACACAGTGGTAATAGTAGTGCATGTACACAGTGGTATCACTAGTGCGTGTGAGCACACAGAGGTAATACTAGTGTGTGTACACAGTGGTATTACTAGTGCGTATACACAGTGGTATTACTAGTGCGTGTGTGCACACAGTGGTAATACTAGTGCGTGTGCACACAGTGGTAATACTAGTGCGTGTACACAATGGAATTACTAGTACGTGTGTGCACACAGTGGTAATGCTAGTGCGTGTACACAGGTGGTAATACTAGTGCGTGTACACAGTGGTATTACTAGTGCGTGTGTGCACACAGTGGTAATACTAGTGTGTGTACACAGTGGTATTACTAGTGCGTGTACACAGTGGTATCACTAGTGTGTGTGAGAACACAGTGGTATTACTAGTGCGTGTACACAGTGGTATTACTAGTGCGTGTGTGCACACAGTGGTAATACTAGTGCGTGTACACAGTGGTATTACTAGTGAGTATGAGCACACAGTGGTAATACTAGTGTGGTGGTATTGCTAATGCGTGTGCTCACACACTAGAAATACCAGTTTGTGTGTGCACACACTACAATACCAGAACGCACTAGAATACCAGTACGTGCGTGAACGCACTAGAAATACCAGTACTTGCGTGCATGCACTAGAAATACCAGTACGTGCGTGCACACACTAGAAATACCAGTACGTGCGTGCATGTACTAGAAATACAAGTTTATGCATGCACAGATTAGAAATAATAGTACGTGCGTGCATGCACTAGAAATAATAGTAGTGCATGCATGCACTAGAAATACTTGTAAGTGCATAGGTATACAAACTTTAATGAACACTTAAAATTACTGCTTGGATTAACAACAGACTTGCTTACCTTTATCTTTTCTTTATAATTCCTACTTCCATGGTACCTCACTAGATAAGCAGGTAGCAGCAGCACCAATATTCTCAAAGCTAAAAGAAAAGGAATAAAAATACAGCGAAAATGGCTACCAGCAACAACCCCGAAATAAGGAAAGACTTCCTACCCTTTCTAAAAGCTGTTTCCGTAACAAGATAGCCTATCACTACCAACATAGAACTACAGACAAGCTCACTCACCTTCGCACAGTAGACTAAGAGAAGACAGTATTAGTAGTAGAGAGCTTTTGTTTCTGCTGATTACGCGCGGTAATAAGCAATAGTATACGGGTTGCGGTTGAATACGGTTAACGCGGGCAAGCCCTTAGCAACGCCTTTGGGCTCCAAAGCTCGATATTCAATGGATCTTTGATGCTAGCAGAATGGAGCGGTTCTGTGTATTATCGCGGAAACGGTTCGGGCAGTGGCTCTAAAACTTGGAGGAGTTCATCTTCAGATCTTGGTGGGCTTATTTGTGTAAAAAAAAAAAATTGTCGTTTAGCCGGTTTTCACAAATCCGGTCACATATGCTGTACACTTCACATTTTTATTTCATTTTTTTTCCACGATTCATTTTTCTGACTGTTTCCTTTCATTGCAGGTGACTCTGCAGCTGGCCCAGAGTGGTCTGGCTGAGTTTGCATTCCACTTGAGTCACGTAGACCCAGACATGTTCCAGATAGCCTGCAGCAACGGCCAGCTCATTCAGACCTTCCATGTCTTCCAGATCAGCGACAAAGGTACAAGTCGTTGGATTATTGCATGTTCATATTTTGTTGTGTTGTGCATTCTATCTAGCTACATATTGTGAGAATAGTCTGTCTCTCTCTTTTATTTTTCTTTTTTTTTTTCTTTTTCTTATTAAGGTGCTGATTAATTTTTTCCTTTTAGGTTTGTTAGATGCCAATCGTCCAGTTCCATTCCGCCTAACTCCGCCCCTTCAGTCATTCATAACGCAGATGTAATTTAAGAATTTGCAGTATTAAAGAATTGAAATACATGTGTTAGCTAGCTATAGTCTGTACTTAATTTAGGATAGCCATCTAGTATTTCACAATTCGCCAAATTTATGTTATCTGATATTGATGATTGTTTAGCGAGATATGGAGGCGGAGTCTAACTCTCTGGTATGTTCCAGTGAGGTGAAGAATGCTGACATCATTAAACTAGTAGACGAAGCCGTCATGTCTATCTTCACTAGATTAAACAGTAAGATGTTGGGGGTGGGCGAGGGCACTAAATATACTGCAGCACTGAATTGACCCTCAGTGGACATGCACAAGGGGTTACAGTATTCTGTTTGTCAGTCAGTCATTCTGTCACGCTTTTGTTGTTTTTTTTTGTTGTTGTTGTTTTTTTGTTTTTTTTTTGTTTTTTGACTTATTCTTTCAGAATAAGCTAGTTATTTTTTTTTTGGCAGTATGATTGTAAGTGATTGTTGGTAATGCCCCCTATTGTCACGCCATACTCACGTGAGTGAGTAATTTCTTGCTGCCCCAGGCCCGTAGCCAGAGGTTCGCATTGGGGGGTTCGGATTTTAAGACGCAAAAAGCCACACTTACTTTTGTTTCCTCGTTAATTCTTTTACAATACTAAAAAACAAAAGATAAGTGTACTAAAGCTTATAATTTGTTCTAGGTATTCTACTTCAAAACTATAATCTGTTGATATTCGAGAGAAAAGCGGTATTGTTCTCATGTAACCAATACAGTGCATCATTAATACGCCTTATTCGTACACTACAAGTTTTTTAATAGTACAGCGTGTAAACTGCCAGTTCAAATTGTATCGGAAAAATCGCTATAACTAAGTGAAATAGCACGAGACAAAGTAAAATGCCACCGTAGCTTAATAAGAGTAAGTGCACAAGCATGCAGCTCTAGCCTTGGAATTGTACAGTTGTAGTTTCTAGTTGGAGACGTCATTTTTTATGTGGGGTGTGGCTAAAATATTTACTTCCGGTCACTCTAAAGGGGGGTTTGACCGAACCCCTCGAACCCCCCCTGGCTATGGGTATGCTGCCCACAGTAGTATTTCTTCATAGTCTCTGTGATTTACTGGTTGGAGTTCCCTATTGAAAATATCTGGTTAGTGAAGGTCTCTTGCACGATTCTATGAAGACAGCATTTACATATACCGTTTCATTGCAAGAGCTATATATCAACTTGCACAAGCCACACATTGACTTGCAGGAGCTACATTTCGACATAATGAGACTACACCAAATAAATTATTCTTTGGGTTTGCAATAGCTAGCTAGTTACTTTACATTAACGCTGAGGATTCGCACCTTTGACCCTCCTTTTGATACAGAGGTAATATTCACTAGAGGAGCATTGTATTGTGCAAAGTGTTAATTCATGTCGAAATTAAAATATTGAGAAAAAGATGATCTATCTTTGTTTCGATTTCTATAATATGGCATAGTTACTGTTTAGGTGAAAGTCTATTATCATTGTATGTACTTTGTATTTTAATATCATTTTGTCTTGCACTGCCAGATCTTGCAGATATGGACGATGGTTCATCAAAACTGACAGTACTGGTGACAGAATCAGCTAACATAGAGAATATCTGTCGTATGGATCCAGCCTGGAATCCATGGATGTAGGCACCAAATACTCATTAACATTGCAGTTTAGTTTTATTTGGATACCACTAACTTCCACAGACTTTCATTTTCATCTGTAATATAATATTTGTAATTTGTGAATTTTTGTTAATTATTACCCATTGAATTACAAAGCCCCTTGTGACAACCTACATATCAGAAAACTAACGGCTCTCTACTAGTTAACTACTGATGAATAATTCAATATAGCTAGCTATTTTATCAATGCATTAGTTCTCTATTATAGTTACCAATTGGAATACCAATGCTTAACACTCTGACAAAAATCAAAAGAAAAAATCAAAATGTAATTCTGAATGATCACAATTTATAAATGATGAAAATGGTTTATGTCACCACCTGAAGTAGAAATACATCACAAGCAAACTTACATAGCTCCCATGGGTTATCTGGAGGTGTTAATTTTATATCTTTGCTCTTGCTAGACTTTCACTGGTGTAAAACTGGTGGGCATGCCTAGCTGTTTTGTTCAGTACCCTTCTCTTCCAGGAGTTGCACTTTCAAAATTATGGGAAAGTTTGTGATACTAGGAATGCTGCCAGCTCAGGCTCAGAGTTAGCAAGTCAATCTGGAGCATGGTGCTAAATGGTTTCGCTACACTGCAACAGAATTGACTAGCAAATGTAAAATGTTACCAACCTACCAATTTGAAGGAAAGAGAGGATGCATTCACTGCTGAGCATATTGGAAATTCTTTAAAATCCCCTAGTCCACATTTCTCCCCTAATATTTGGTAAGGCTTTTCATAATAATTGGACTATTCTCCATTCATTGAACAATTTTACGGGTACATTCAAGGATATCAGGGAAAGATAAGCTAGCTATAGTTGAGTATAGCATTAAGTGAGACTGATACTTTACATTTCATAACTTTACGTAGCTACTGCAATTGTCACTATTTCATGTATTTCTAATTAGAATGATAAGAGAATAGTAATAAAAAAATTAAAAAAGGAATATATTATATTCTGCTGGAGTAATGACACAATTTTTTTTAGAATAGACAAATGCATATAAAGTTCAAGCATAATCAGAAGCCCTAATGATTGTTCATCAATGACAGTACTGGTGACAGAAGCAGCTAACATAGAGAATATCTGTCATATGGATCCAGCCTGGAATCCATGGATTTGGTCATATAATAGTCTTTCTAAACAACTAGGATCTCAATACAAGTCTTTATTTTATTCCCCCATTCAAATCAGATACATCATCAAAAACATCAAAAGGGTAATAATAATTAATAATTTAAGTCATGAGTTATTCTACAAACCTCGTTCTTTTTCAGAAAAGTTTAGTCTTGCAAGGCCTAAATTTAGATAGGTTCCTGCCTTATGCCCTGTTTCCAGCATTTTCTATTTTCAGTTTCAGATCTACTGATTAAAAAAAGAAGCCAGAATCGCTTGAATGTGGCAAGCAGTACATCATGTGTACGCAGTTTTTTTTCTTCGTTTTATTTTTATTTATTTTTTTTTTTAATTAAAGGATTAAAAAAAAAAGATGTACAGAACGCGCGCGCAAGGTAAGTCAAAATTTATGCCAAGTGGCAAGGTGCGGAATCAAATTTCACCGCGTGGACGCATCACGAACGTACCACGATTGACTCTTCTGTGCAAACTGAATTCAGTTGGAGAGAGACGATGACGTCCAAAATGTTATCTAGAGAACTCAAAGTGCTCAAAGGAAAGTTATTGGTGAGTTGGCCGGTTTCTTCAATCTGAGCTGAAAGAATAAATATAATACCATGCTACTATTACTGTAATGTTGTATCAGCTTAGAAGTGTCTTTGGTACTTGGTATAACTTAGGGACTTTAGTGACGCTCGCTGCTGTCAAAACTAGACCATTTCATAAAAGTGCCTAGCTGCTAGCGAGCATAAGTTCCATACATTTTGGATGTTTTTTTATATAATAGAATTTATGTAGGCTAGCTAGTAACTTATATGGAACAAGTTATTTATACTAGTTAACATACCTGGCTGTAGTACAGAAAGAAATCTTCATGTATGCAAGAAAACAGTGAATTTAAAACCTGACTTTAATGTTTAAATGTTTTAGGTTCAAGAATTTGTTAATACAAGGATAAAAAGAGAATTCAAGATGGAAAAGGTAAGACCCTAGTATTAATTGTATTGCTCAATGTCAGTACTGTAATAACTAAACGACTCTATGAATCTAACAACATTTATACAATTTCTACTCCAAGTAATAGAATTGCTTTATTTTTTCATTATTGCCAAATGTAACTTATCTAGTACATTATTTTTTATTGTTATTTAGAGAAAGCTGGTAGCATATTACCAAACCATGATACAAGGTATCAATGACAGGCACTGGTGAGTATATTTTAATTTATCTCCTTAGTCTTTTCCTCCAAGCCATCCACTAATCAAAGAAGTGAAAAAATGCTATTGAATAGCATTACAGCAATCAACGACTCGTACTTAACATAAGAAAAGAAAAGTGTCAATAAGATAGAACGATCACATGATTTGGAATATGAAACAATAATGTGTGAATCAGTGTTGATAAGTTGCCCTATTGTGTAAAGAGACCCCACCCAGGCTGTAGGCTGATCATGCTGTAGAAGGTCATGAACCTATGTGGCAAAAAAAGAACATATGAAAAGAAAAAAATTTCCATATACTTGAAAAAAGGGACAAATATTGTACTAAAATTTGTGCAACAATACAAAATTTCTGTGATTATTATAGTACATTCCACTCACTTAAAAAATAATAATAATAAGACTGTCCCTGCACACCTATAGTCATGTCATGCTACTCTTAAAATTTGCTATTACCTGAATAAAATTATTTATCTTGGTACAATGAATGGGTGTGAAAATGTTTCAATGCCAAGCAACTTAGCATTAATTCAAGCAAATAGATTACATGACTTGAAGTGAAAGAAAGAGGATTTGTGTAGTGGATGATGCAATAATATAGAATAGAGCACTTGGAATGATGTGTTCCTGTGCAATTGGTGATACATTATGTATTACCTTCACATCACATTGCTGATAAGTCAGATTGTTATACATACTTCTTACTATTCTCAATGTGTTAGGCATTTGAGGGGTAATAGAAAGATAAAACATTTTTGGTTTGCATTGAGCCTAGCTTTTAATTGACACATTATGTAAATACAAATTTGGGCATAAATCTGTTTCAGTGCTTGCTTGTGTCTAGTAATTTTCTTTTAAACTACTCGTACAATGTTATTGCTATAATGCTCATTCTGAATGTCAATATAGTGGAGAAAGAGACAAGCTGGAGAAGAAGTTAAAGGAGACAAGTGAATCCTTGAAGTTTATTTCAGACTCTGTTTTGGAATACTTTGAGAAGAGGAAAAGGTTAGCAAAAATGAAAAGCACTGAAGATGAAGAACAATTGTTCAGCACAGCTGTAAAATTACTAGTATATTTCAAAAGTTATATATTTTTTGTGAGTTGAGTTTTAAAAATGCTGGTCAGAGAAAATAGGAAATAAATATTGGCTACAAGGAGTGGGAGTGTCATGAGCAAGTTCCGGAGCTATTGGATATTTGGTATTAAGAGTGTTTAGAGTTCTAAATATGCATCATCATACACCTCAAAATAAGACAGCTATTATTATTATTACTATTACTATTATTATTATTATCACTAGCAAGTACCCCGCCACAGAGTGGCGCTTGACGTATTGCAAAGTAAAAATGCAGTAGCACAAGTTATCTTGCTCAGTTATCATTCTCTACCATTGGTTATGGTTACACAAGTTTCCCTCTCCTGCTCTCTTTTTTTTCTGAACTATCTGAGCTTTTGTTATCTCCCACCTTTCCTTTCTTCAGCTCTTTCTTCTCGTGTCATGGAGTCCCTTCTCTTCCCTTGTCTATTGCACCAGTTTTTAAGAATTAACCGCTGTCCACTGAATGTGACGACACTTTCCCAACCATGAGATTACGATACTTTAATAATCATTAGATGACGATGCTTTACCAAACAGTTTAATCTCATGAATTATTCACGAATACACCGTTGTAATTACTGACACACAAGTGTATTATTATAATAGTTAACTACTGTTATTATTTTTTTATTAACCCTCAGTGTGCATGCACAAGACGGTTACAGTATCTATCCTATCTTTTTTTCTGTTTGTCTACTGTCACACTCTGATTTGTAGGTACTAGCTCTTTTGTGGGTAATTCCCCCTAATATCACGTCTTAATTATGTGAGCAAATAATTTCTTGCTGCCCGTGTTAGTCTAGCATGAAGTGAACATAGTGTTGGAAGCGGAATTTTCCATTGAAAAATATAGACCAGTTAGTGTCTGTGACCTGTTTAGTTTCTTCTCTTATGAAGACTGCATTTACATGTATCGTTTACATTGCTCGAGCTATAGATGCATGATGATAAGAATAGCCTATAAGTTATTCTTTTACCCATTCAGCGGATGCCGACACTTTACCCATTTAGGTAATGCCAATGCATTAACCATTCTGGTAATGGCGATGATTTACCCATTTAGGTAGTACCGATGCTTTACCCATTTAGATAATGCCGACGCTTTACCCATTTAGATAATGCCGACGCTTTACCCTCTCAGACAATGCTGACCCTTTACCCATTAAGAGAATGTTGACGCTTTACCCATTCTGGTAATGGCAATGATTTACCCATTCAGGTAATACCGATGCTTTACCCATTTAGATAATGCCGACGCTTTACCCATTTAGATAATGCCGACGCTTTACCCACTCAGACAACGCTGACCCTTTACCCATTCAGGAAATGCCAATGCTTTACCCATTCAGGGAATTCCGATATTTTCTCAGCTCAGCTCAGCTCATGACTTATTCATGAATATAACATATCGTTGTCGCTTATGGTCATCGTTACTGACATGTGAGCATAATTGCATAAATTATTATTGCTACTACTATTATTATTGTCACTATTTTGGTGGTTTGTAATGAGAGTTCTTCAATTTATTGCAATCACACCACTAGTTGTATTATTCTATGCAGCTCCCCAGATTTTGGACGTGTTGATGTCAGCAGTTCTGAACTGGACACTGAAGTCAGGTTAGTCAGTGGCGGCGGAACTGGCCCGGCAGACCCGGCAAATGCCGGACCAATATTTTTCATAAGTGCCCGACCAATTTTTTCATAACTGCTTTTTCATAACTGCGTGACTATTTCAGTCTCGCCAGCGAGACTATTTACTTAACCGCTCTACGTCGGCTCTTGTAGCTCTTTATATTTCATGTGCATGCGCAGTGATATTTATAGAATAGAACTGGGTACAAAACTATATAACGATACTTACCAGTTGAATTCGACCTGAACTGGTATGGCATCCTGTGGGGACTCCAGCGGTAGCGTACTGGAGCAGTACTGTCCAGAGAAGTCAGTTAAGTTGCAAACATGAATTTATTAGTGGAAGTGAGCGCAGGAAGAATTTTTGGATCATTTTAACTTGAGCTAATCATTAATTTTCTTTTATTATTTCAAATTCAAATTTTAATAACATTGTTCCTTTAATACAAAATGAGCTATGAAAATAGAAGGTTTGAATTTGCCTGACCAATGAAAAAATGCTTCCGACACCACTGTTAGTGGAGATAGTTTGTACTTCTAACTTGTTTTAGGACATTTTTCTGTAAAGTAGTGGGTGTGTCCTGTAACAATTATATAGGTGCAGTCGTTTGCGGTCGAGTCAATTGAATTGATTATGAATACTTCACATTTCATTTGATTGTGGTGAAGTCTATATAGGTATCTGTAAAATGACATGCTATTTATTTGAAAGCATACCAAAATATTCAGATTCTTATGTATAAGTGAGTAAGGTTCATTCAGTCTTAATCATTAGGCTAGTGGAAATACATTTATGCTACATGTTAGTTCTTGGATAATTTTTGTTACTATGAATGTGCTGAGTGTGTTCATTAGTTGAGAGTACCTTTTATGAGTATGAAATTTTCATAAATTTAACGTCCTAAACACAATCTAGTTAGTTTTGTGGATGTCATTGAATGTATTATAATAATAGTACATGTAATTGTTGGATTTTTTGTTGTTGTTTTTAATTCTAGTACAGGTTTCTTTTGTAATGTAATTATTATTTATTTGCAGTCCATTTGCAAGTTGTGGTGATCTAGTGATGAAAAAAGCTCAGTCAGACTCAGCTGTTAGGTTAGTGGCAACAATATTATGCTTGTGTTGGGATCATTTTGGTTCATATGATAGTGCGAAGTTGGTTTTCAGTTGTGAGTAACCATTTTAGACAAGAAAGGTCTGCAATGAGATATCACCTTTAGCAGTAATTGCTGAATTAGAAATGTTTGTTACGAGATGGCTGTCATATCTCAGTTGTAGCATTAAGTAGTTAGTCTGGTTCAATCTTGATGACAGCCAAAATTTGGTATTATTAAAGAAACCCTGTTATGTGTATTGTATATATTGAAAGGTTTCATTAAATTTTTTCAGCATATCTACTCAATCAAGCAACATGGACATTGTGAAAGCTACTGATCCAATCAAGTTAAAACTAATAGGATGTGAATCTTATTATTTTTTAATATTATTATTACAATAACTAGCAAGTACCCGCCACTCCAATTTTTTTTAGAATTAACCACTGTCTACTGAATGTGATGACACTTTCCCAACCATGACATCATGAGATGACAATGCTTTACCAAACTGTTAAGAATTATTCATGAATACATCGTTGTCATTACTGACTGAGAGTGTTCATTCATTCAGAGTAACTTTCATGGTGTATGAAATTTTCATGAATTTAACATCCTAAACACAATCTAGTTAGTTTTGTGGATGTCATTGAATGTATTATAATAATAGTACATGTAGTTGTTGGGTTGTTGTTGTTTTTCTGTATAATATGTAATTATTATTTATTTGCGGTCCATTTGCAAGTTGTGGTGATTCTGAATGAATGAGAACACTCATATTATATTTTGACAATTTTACCTGATTGGATCAGTAGCTTTCACAATGTCCATGTTGCTTGATTGTTATTATTATAATTATTGTTAACCCTCAGTGTGCATGCACAAGAAGGTTATAGTATATCTTATCTTTTCTTCTGTTTGTCTATATGTCACACTCTGATCTGTAGTTACCCGCTTTTGTGGGTAATTCCCTAATATCACGTCTTAATTACATGAGCAAATAATTTCTTGCTGCCCGTGTTAGTTTGGCTTTAGTTAACATAGTGCTGGAAGCGGAATTTTCTTTTGAAAAATATAGACCAGTTAGTGTCTGTGACCTGTTTATTTTCTTCTCTTATGAAGACTGCGTTTACATGTACCGTTTACATTGCTCGAGCTATATTGATGCACGATAATAAGAATAGCTTATAAATTACCCATTCAGGGAATACCAATACATTAATCATTATGGTAATGTAGACACTTTACCCATTTAGGTAATGACAACACTTTACCTACCATGCAGGTAATGTCGACTCTTTACCTATTCAGGTAATGCCAATACATTAATCATTCAGGTAATGTAGACACTTTACCCATTCAGGTAATGCCGACACTTTACCCATTCAGGTAATGTCGATACCGACGCTCTACCCATTCAGGTAATGCTGACGCCTTCCCCATTCAGGTAATGCTGATGATTTACCTGAATGCATACCCATCCAGATGACACTTTACCCATTCAGGGAATGCCGACGCCTTACCCATTCAGGGAATGTCAACGCTTTACCCATTCAGAGAATACTGACGCTTTACCTATTCAGTGAATGCTGACCGTTACCCATTCAGGAAATGCTGATCCTTTACCCATTCGGGTAACGCTGACTCTTTACCCATTCGGGTAACGCTGACTCTTTACCCATTAAGGGTATGATGACGCTTTACCCATTTAGGTAATGCTGATGCTTTACCCACTCAGGCAATGCCGACACGTTCCCCATTCAGTAATGCTGATGCTTCACCCACTAAGGGAATGACGATGCTTACCCATTCAGGTAATGCCGACCAGGTAATGCTGATGCTTACCCATTTGGGTAACGCTGACTCTTTAACCATTCAGGGAATTCCAACGCTTTACCCATCCAGAAATGTCGACACTTTACTAATTCATGGAATGCCGACGCTTTACCAATTCAGTTAATGCAGATGCTTTACCCATTCAGGGAATTTCATTATTTTACCAACTCAGCTCTGCTCGTGACTTATTCATGAATACACATTATCGTTGTCGCTCATGGTCATCGTTACTGACATGTGAGCATAATTACATTCATTATTATTGCTACTACTATTATTATTGTCACTATTTTGGTGGTTTGTAATGAGAGTTCTTCAATTTATTGCAATCACATCACTAGTTGTATTTGTTCTATACAGCTCCCCAGTATCATCAGATTCCGGACATGTTGATGTTATCTGTTCTGAACTTGAAGTCAGGTTAGTGGAGACAATTTATGCTTCTAACTTGTTTTAGGATATTTTTCTGTAAAGTTGTGTGTGTGTCCTGTAACAATTATATAGTTGCAGTAGTTTGTGGTCGAGTCAACTGAATTGATTATGAATACTTCACATTTCATTTGATTGTGGTGAAGTCTAATACATATAAATATCTGTAAAATGACATGCTATTTATTTGAAAGCATACCAAAATATTCAGATTCTTATGTATTGGTGAGTAAGGTTCATTCAGTCTTAATCATTAGGCTAGTGGAAATAAATTTATGCTACATGTTAGTTCTTGGATAATTTTTGTTACTATAAATGTGCTGAGTGTGTTCATTAGTTGAGAGTACCTTTTATGAGTATGAAATTTTCATAAATTTAACGTCCTAAACACAATCTAGTTAGTTTTGTGGATGTCATTGAATGTATTATAATAATAGTACATGTAATTGTTGGATTTTTTGTTGTTGTTTTTAATTCTAGTACAGGTTTCTTTTGTATGATATGTAATTATTATTTATTTGCAGTCCATTTGCAAGTTGTGGTGATCTAGTGATGAATAAAGCTCAGCCAGACTCAGCTGTTAGGTTAGTGGCAACAATATTATGTTTGTGTTGGGATCATTTTGGTTCATATGATAGTGCGAAGTTGGTTTTCAGTTGTGAGTAACCATTTTAGACAAGAAAGGTCTGCAATGAGATATCACCTTTAGCAGTAATTGCTGAATTAGAAATGTTTGTTACGAGATGGCTGTCATATCTCAGTTGTAGCATTAAGTAGTTAGTCTGGTTCAATCTTGGTGACAGCCAAAATTTGGTATTATTAAAGAAACCCTGTTATGTGTATTGTATATATTGAAAGGTTTCATTAAATTTTTTCAGCATATCTACTCAATCAAGCAACATGGACATTGTGAAAGCTACTGATCCAATCAAGTTAAAACTAATAGGATGTGAATCTTATATTATTTTTTAATATTATTATTACAATAATAACTAGCAAGTACCCGCCACTCCAACTTTTTTTAGAATTAACCACTGTCTACTGAATGTGATGACACTTTCCCAACCATGACATCATGAGATGACGATGCTTTACCAAACTGTTAAGAATTATTCATGAATACATCGTTGTCATTACTGATACACAAGTTTATTATTATATAGATTACTGAGAGTGTTCATTCATTCAGAGTAACTTTCATGGTGTATGAAATTTTCATGAATTTAACATCCTAAACACAATCTAGTTAGTTTTGTGGATGTCATTGAATGTATTATAATAATAGTACATGTAGTTGTTGGGTTGTTGTTGTTTTTCTGTATAATATCTAATTATTATTTATTTGCAGTCCATTTGCAAGTTGTGGTGATTATGAATGAATGAGAACACTCTCATATTATATTTTGACAATTTTACCTGATTGGATCAGTAGCTTTCACAATGTCCATGTTGCTTGATTGTTATTATTATTATTATTATTATTAACCCTCAGTGTGCATGCGCAAGAAGGTTATAGTATATTTTATCTTTTCTTCTGTTTGTCTATATGTCACACTCTGATCTGTAGTTACCCGCTTTTGTGGGTAATTCCCTAATATCACGTCTTAATTACATGAGCAAATAATTTCTTGCTGCCCGTGTTAGTTTGGCTTTAGTTAACATAGTGCTGGAAGCGGAATTTTCTATTGAAAAATATAGACCAGTTAGTGTCTGTGACCTGTTTATTTTCTTCTCTTATGAAGACTGCGTTTACATGTACCGTTTACATTGCTCGAGCTATATTGATGCATGATGATAAGAATAGCTTATAAATTACCCATTTTGGGAATGCCAATACATTAATCATTCAGGTAATGTAGACACTTTACCCATTCAGGTAATGCAGACACTTTACCCATTCACATAATGCCGACACTTCACCCATTCAGGTAATGCCGACACTTTACCCATTGAGGTAATGGCAACACTTTACCCATTCAGGTAATGTCGATACCGACGCTCTACCCATTCAGGTAATGCTGACGCCTTCCCCATTCAGGTAATGCTGACGCCTTCCCCATTCAGGTAATGCTGACGCCTTCCCCATTCAGGTAATTCTGATGCTTTACCTGAATGCATACCCATCCAGATGACACTTTACCCATTCAGGCAATGCCGACGCCTTACCCATTCAGGGAATGTCAACGCTTTACTCATTCAGGGAATACTGACGCTTTACCTATTCAGAAAATGCCGACCGTTACCCATTCAAGAAATGCTGATCCTTTACCCATTCGGGTAACGCTGACTGTTTACCCATTCGGGTAACGCTTACTCTTTACCCATTAAGGGTATGATGACGCTTTACCCATTTAGGTAATGCTGATGCTTTACCCACTAAGGGAATGACGATGCTTACCCATTCAGGTAATGCCGACCAGGTAATGCTGATGCTTACCCATTTGTGTAATGCTGACTCTTTAATCATTCAGGGAATGCCAACGCTTTACCCATTCAGGAATGTTGACGCTTACCCATCCAGGAATGTCGACACTTTACTAATTCATGGAATGCCAACGATTTACCCATTCAGTTAATGCAGATGCTTTACCCATTCAGGGAATTTCAATATTTTACCAACTCAGCTTTGCTCGTGACTTATTCATGAATACACATATCGTTGTCGCTCATGGTCATCGTTACTGACATGTGAGCATAATTACATGAATTATTAATGCTACTACTATTATTATTGTCACAACTTGCAAATGGACTGCAAATAAATAATAATAACATACTATACAACAGAAACCTGTACCAGAAAACAACCACAACAATAACGACTATATGTTCTGCTATTATAATACATTCAACAACATCCATGAAGCTAACTAGATTGTGTTTAGGATGTTAAATTTATAAAATGACACACTCCGTCATAAAATGTACTACTCTCAACTAATGAATACACTCAGCACATTCATAGTAACAAAAATTATCCAAGAACAAATATGTCGCATAAATTTATTTAAACTAGCCTAATGACTAGGATGAATAAGCCTTACTCACTAATACATAAGAATCTGAATATTCTGGTAAACTTTCAAATAAATAGCATGTCATTTTACAGATACCTGTATGTGTTAGACTTCACCACAATCAAATGAAATGTGAAGTATTCATAATCAATTCAATTGACTCGACCGCAAACTACTGCAACTATATAATTGTTACAGGACACACACACAACTTTACAGAAAAATATCCTAAAACAAGTTAGAAGCATAAATTGTCTCCACTAACCTGACTTCAAGTTCAGAACCGATAACATCAACATGTCCGGAATCTGATGATACTGGAGAGCTGTATAGAACAAATACAACTAGTGATGTGATTGCAATAAATTGAAGAACTCTCATTACAAACCACCAAAATAGTGGTGATCTAGTGATGAATAAAGCTCAGCCAGACTCAGCTGTTAGGTAAGTGGCAACAATATTATGCTTGTGTTGGGATCATTTTGGTTCATATGATATTGCAAAGTTGATTTTCGGTTGTGAATAACCATTTTAGACAAGAAAGGTCTGCAATGAGATATCACCTTGAGCTGTAATTGCAGAATTTGAAATGTTTGTTACGAGATGGCTGTCATATCTCAGTTGTAGCATTAAGTAGTTAGTCTGGTTCAATCTTGGTGACGGCCAAATTTGATATGACAAAAATGTCTGTGAAAGAGAATATATATATAATATATATTATTGAAAGGTATTGTAGGTAATTATTGGGTGGCACTTATGTTACATACAGGTGTTACAAATATATATTATTATTTATAGCCCACCAGAATCTTCAGACACTCATGAAATCATGAACAGTGTTCCCCTGAACTTGGCAGAAAGGTAGGAATTGAAAGTGTGAAATTTATAGTTATGTAAAATTACTAGCAAAGTTTGTCCTTTGAACTTTAAAATATAAAGTGGATATAGCAAAGTGTGCTCTTAATATTTAGAGCTACTTTTATTAAGTGCAAATGTTCATAAACTTTGTTGGATATAATTGACAAACGTGTATAACCAATGAAGGTGTTCTTAATTGTGAATCTATGAAATGACAGAGATACTCTTTAATTAATATAATTTTATTGAACTGTTTTTAGTATGCCATCTACATTCTTGTATTTAAAATTTTACTTAATTAAATGTGTATGGGCGTGTGATTTATCATTGCTATCTATACGTGTAATTCAAAGAATTTTTAAAAGGGAAGAAAAAGAAGTTGTGGCAATTTAATAATGTATAAGTTCTCTTTTAGCGTGGCAATACTACATAATTTCTTATGCATTACATGTTTACTGTTCTTTTAAGTCTCCTCAAAATGAATTATGTATTGTGTTAGTTACCACAGATTTACTGAATCCACGGACATAGTGAAAGCTACTGAGGCAATCAGGTAAGCTAGGATGGGTTTTTGTCATCACTATATTTATTTGTTTTTATTAATAAAAACAAATAAATATAGTGATGACAAAAACCTATCCTAGCTTACCTGATTACCTTGATTGTAACACTAGTGTGTGCACACAGTGATAATACTAGTGTATGTGCACATTGGTATTACTAGTGCGTGTGTGCACACAGTGGTAATACTAGTGCATGTACACAGTGGTATTACTAGTACGTGTGTGCACACAGTGGTAATACTAGTGCGTGTACACAGTGGTATTACTAGTGCGTGTGAGCACACAGAGGTAATACTAGTGCGTGTACACAGGGATATTACTAGTATGTTTGTGCACACAGTGGTAATACTAGTGCGTGTACACAGTGGAATCACTAGTATGTTTGAAAACACAGTGGTAATACTAGTGCGTGCACACAGTGGTATTACTAGCGCATTGTGTTTTTATTACAAATATTAAGAATAATTTTCATTATAAAATCATTGGATATGTCCTCTCTGTTTTTAGAAAACTTGGAGTGTTGTAGAAGTCTTTTAATGCATTGTTATTGTGACACATCTTTTTATTAGGCTGAAATCACACACACGCATATATAGATGTTATAAATTAGTATGTTGGTTATTTGCAGTCATTCAAAATCATCAAGTTAGAGGTGACGAGTGTTAAATTTGACATTGAAGTTGGCACCACCTTTACTGTCAATTCCACCCACTTAACTAATCACTCGCCTTTTTGCCTTCTCTTCTGTTCTCTTTTATACCTATGCTGCCTATACCTCGCCGATTCCAATCACTTTTTACAATTAATCATTTTTGCTTTCTCTTCTGTACTTTAGCCTTCGCTTTCGTCCTAATTGAAACCTACACTGCCTTCCTGGTCACACATCTGTTATGACACCCACTTTTTAGTTACAATTTACCACTTTCCATGGAATGTGATGATGCTTTACCCATCCATGTAATGCAATGGTTTACCAAACTGGTTAAGCTAATGAATTATTCAGGAATACATACAACATCGGTCACCGTAGTCATCATTACAGACACACAAGCATATTGTTGTATATAACAATAATATTATTATGAATATTTCTAAACATGACGTCACACATGAGTGGTATTATTTGGTGGCACTTATGTTACATACAGGTGTTTCAAATTTATATTTTTATTTATAGCCCACCAGAATCTTCAGACACTTATGAAATCATGAACATTGTTCCCCTGAACTTGGCAGAAAGGTAGGAATTGAAAGTGTGAAATTTATAGTTATATGTAAAATTACTAGCAAAGTTTGTCCTTTGAACTTTAAAATATAAAGTGGATATAGCAAAGTGTGTTCTTAATTTAGAGTATCTTTTACTTAAGTGCAAATGTTCATAAACTTTGTTGGATATAATTGACAAACGTGTATAACCAAGCAATGAAGGTGTTCTTAATTGTGAATCTATGAAATGACAGAGATACTCTTTAATTAATATAATTTTATTGAACTGCTTTTTAGTATGCCACCTACATTCTTGTATATAAAATTTTACTTAATTAAATGTGAATGGGCGTGTGATTTATCATTACTATCTTTACGTGTAATTCAAAGAATTTTTAAAAGGTTGTGCTACTAACTGTTGAATTTAATTTGTTGGAAGAAAAAGAAGTTGTGGCAATTTAATAATGTATAAGTTCTCTTTTAGTGTGGCAATACTACATAATTTCTTATGCATTATATGTTTACTGTTTTTTTAAGTCTCCTTAAAATGTACTATGTATTGTGTTAGCTACCCCACATTCACTGAATCCATGGACAAGGTGAAAGCTACTGAAGCAATCAGGTAAGCTAGGATGGGTTTTCATCATCACTATATTTATTTGTTTTTATTACAATTTTTAAGAATAATTTTCATTATAAAATCATTGGATATGTCCTCTCTGTTTATAGAAAACTTGGAGTGTTGTAGAAGTCTTTTAATGCATTGTTATTGTGACACATATCTTTTTATTAGGCTGAAATCACACACACGCATATATAGATGTTATAAATTAGTATGTTGGTTATTTGCAGTCATTCAAAATCACAAAGTTAGAGGTGACATTGAAGTTGTGTTAGCTAGTGTAAAACAATTTTGTGCCTCACCATGGTTGTTTTGAATAACTTGTATTACTACAGTTGCTTTAAGTGTGAATATTTAGTATTGTGTGTATATTATATTTAGATAGAGTATACATGATGTTTCAATTTCTTATTTTCAGCCCTTCCACTCAGACTTCTCGCATAAACACAATTACAGTGAAACGAGTATCCAAAATGGCAAGTGGTGGTCTCGATCACATTATAAAATCAAGATGGGCGTAAAGATTGGCAAAGGTGCTTTTGGTGAAGTGTATGAGGCGTTGTGGAGCAATAAAAAGGTTGCAGTGAAGCAGTGCAAATCCAGCAATTTGAAGGACAAAGAAGAGTTTATGATGGAAGCCCGTGTTTTAAAGCAGTACAAACATCCCAATGTTATCCGGTAAGGGGTTCTCTAATTGTCAGGATTGACTCTGTCTTTATAGTACTGATTGTACGAATGCTGGTCTACAGTGGAATTGCTAGCTTCAGAATTGAGAATACCAGAATGTGTACACATACATGATTGTTACGTTCATTGTATGGTGCAGGTTATTGGGTGTATGCGGTGATAAAGGTACAAGGCCAATGTGTATTGTGATGGAGTACATGTCTGGAGGATCTCTGCATGACTACCTTGTAATGAGAGGCAGCTACCAGACTAAGAAGAAGCTGTGTAGCATGAGTGTGGATGCCAGCAAAGTTAGTTCAACAATAGAATTAGAAATATGGAGATTATATCTGATGTATGATATAGACTAATAATGTATATTTGGATTTACTTTTAATTTATTTACTGATATTAATATTATTATTATTATTATTATTATTATTATTATTATTATTGTAGAGAGACACCAAATATCTTTAAATATTTCGAAAAGTTGTCAGTATAGCTATAGTATGTCCAAGTTGAGTTGGCGCGGTAAAAACCGTTAATAACTTTTGAACGGAAGTAGCTACGCTTCCGGGGTTTGTACCATTCGAAAGCTCGTGCCGAAGCGGTCCAGAAAATTCCCTTAAAAAACTTCTGAGCCAGCGGGAAAGTGCAGTTTCAAAACTCAATAGAAAAGTCTATGGGAATAAATAAAACCACACGTTTCCCGCGCTACACGCGGCGGGATTTAGTCACGCGCTCAAACTGGTCCAAACACGTGCGCAGTACCTCAGAGACAATTGTAAACAAAAAGCAGTCGTAAGTTTGGTGACTTTGTTTCTACCCTTCTGCTTGACATTCTGGTTCATTTTAGGCTCAGGAATTTGTTGCTATTCAAGGCTACTTAACAAGAGCAAGCTACAATGTGAGGTACGTTTGTATCACGGGTTGCTTGTCCACTCAGATTTTCTTACCTGTTTAAATAGGGCCTATTTATTTAGAAACTCAGCCAATTTACTGTTTGCTGACCAAGATAATAAGATACAATTCATCATAGACTCTACATGTCACTATTTATGCTTTAGCTGTCCATTACTCCTCATGTCTATATAGGTACAGTTCTCTATGGCTATGGTTATGGTGATGCTATTTACCACCCTCCAAATTCAACTGCTGCTTGTATCTGCCACAATTTCATGTCATCATAAAATTATATAATATATATATTGTACATGTCATTATAAAATTATGGTAATTGTCTTTTTTTTTTTGTATAATTTAAAAAAAGTTGAAATTTAACAAGTAGATATAAAATATAGTAAAATCATGAATAAAATGATATGAATGATTCAGTGTGAAGGACAAAGTAATACTGGAATGTGTGTGGCCATAGCTAAAGTGTAGGTGATGTGCTGGATTCTTCACATTACTGTTAAGTACTTCAGAAATTCGTCACACCAAGAAATAAGAATAGAGTTTAAATACACGCTTAAGCACACAACAATCAGACTTACTTGAGGAGGCATTCAGCCGCGGTCCTGTGCTTCTTTCCTCTAAGCTTTGTAGCTCCAGATAACCCTCCGCAACCTTCAACCAGTTTTAGCACACAACTAGAAGCTCGTACAAACTATAAACTACGAGTGATTAGTTATAACTGGGCATATATTGAATACAGCCGCGGAAGAAACTGCTTTAGCTTCTTTTTCATTTCAACAAGTAAACTTACGGTAATAATGCGCACCTTGGACCCGCCCCGTTTTTACTGTGGGCGTCGACGTTTTCGCGCGTTTGAGCTACTACTGTCATGTGACCTTAATTGGTCTCCGGTTTCGTCAAGTGCATTCCTCTTTTGCCACATTTGTGGTCGCGCCAACTCAACGTGGACATACTATAGCTATTCGTTATTTCTAAACATTTTTTTCATTATTACCATTATCATCACTATAGCAATCACAATTGCCATCATTATTCATCTTTTGTTTATTTAGGGAATGAAATATCTCGAGTCTAAGAACTGCATCCACAGAGATATAGCTGCTCGCAACGGTTTAGTGGGAGAAGATGACATTGTGAAGATATCTGATTTTGGCATGAGTCGAGAGGCTGAGAACGGTGTTTACATGCTCCCTGCAGGTGCTTACCAAATTCCAATCAAATGGACAGCACCTGAGGCAAGTATATATATTTTGGTCCTGATTTCATTGTTTTTATGATAAATATTATAACTTCAGGCCTCACAAAAGCATTTATAACAAGAGCAATTGTAGCTTTAAAAATATTTAAGTTAACATGAAGACTTGTAAATCAACTAGACCACAATGGTTACTAAAATATAGTGTGACAAACATTGAAATATTTCAAGTGAATGTGTGTGTATGTGTGTTTGTGATTACAGGCTCTGAGCTATGGCAAGTACAGCTTTCTCAGTGATGTGTGGAGTTTTGGTGTTCTCTTGTGGGAAGTGTTCGCTTTTGGCTGCACCCCTTATCCTGGCATGACCAACAACATTACTCAATCACAGGTCAGAAGCTAAACTTGTAGTACTTTCTGATTGGTCATACACAATATAGAGAGTGATCAACTTATGAACGTAGAGTCAGTATTTGATTACCTTGCACATTTTAATGTAGTATGTGTAGAAATACAGATTTGGGAAGGGCTATTCAGTCAATGGCTCTAGGGCATCATTGTAAAAGTTGAAAAGAGTGCCGAAGCATTGGAAGTAAACTCAATGTGGCAGATGCTTGCTTTTTTCTTATTTTAAAGTCAGTTTGTACTATCCCACTGTGTATATCAAATATAATTGTGTTAAGAGTGAAATATTTGCATGAACAACGAATAGCTAAAATACAATGAAGTTTAAACTTGTGAATGTTATTAACTATAGTTGCCAACAAATGTACTACACACAACAACATTCCACTAATTAAACATTTCAAATTTTGGGATGACTACAATATTGAGCAAGTGTTATGATGGTTCTTTCCCTTATCAAATACAAAGGAAATCCCAAGGCTAATATTTCAATCTATTATTATTAAATACCATTACTAACACTCAATTAAATAATTAGCCAGCAAAATCTATTGAAGTGAATAGAGCAAGTAAGACACACTGAACCACATACTCAGTGAATAATGTGAAATCATACTTCATCTTCTGAATGTATATCACAATATGCACAATTTGAAATGAAAAGAAAGTCAGTATTTACATAATATTGTGACTTATATTACTCTAGACTAACTTGAATTCATCTCAACATTGAGTATTGATCATTCTCTTGAACAATATATCATCATGTGTTTGAAAACTTTAGAGTACAACCAACAGAGTATGCACAATATGTCTTTGCCGTGTTGATGTGCAGAGTTGATTATTATTAGGTACTACAATGTGTGCCTAGAATTGCCAATCACTTGTAATCACAACATTAGAAGATAATTTGAGTGGTACAAAGAAAGTTTATTTCGATTGTGTTCTAATGTTTTTATTTCCACTTGTTGGTGTTTTTTTTTTGTGTGTGTGTGTGTCCGTGCAGATAGAGTCAGGCTATCGGATGCCATCCCCTGCTGGCTGTCCCGGTGAAGTGTATGAAATTATGCAACAATGTTGGCAGTACAACCCAGCGGACCGTCCTAATTTCTCCACCATATTGAAGATGCTCACTCAAGCAGAGAAAAACATCAAGACTTAGGTGTTTTGTGCGAGAAAAAAATCAAGACTTAGGGGCAACTTTTTGTGGTGGTTTGTGTGCTTTCTATGACAGAATGCAGTTTAGGATTTTTCAATGTTTCACTTCACTTTTTTCATTTTTCTTTCTTTTTCTTTTTTCAATTATGGCTACATGATTTATGAATCAAGATGTTGGATGCTATTTTGATATCATATACAAATATTACTTGTATAAAGTCTGGATTACAGACCTTTTATCTACCTTTCTTTAGCTAGTGATCTGTTTACATAGTTCCTCGATAGGATTCCAGTTTTTCAAATATGTCGTGGTTCTTCAACAGTTTCCCTAAACTCTACTAATGCTGCTAAGACAAAGATGGCAATTAATTGTAAAACAGCTCCTAGCTCTAACAACTTTCTGGACATTTGGGGGAATATCTGCCTAGCAATTGACAGTTTTCTTATTGACACATGATACACAATTAAATCAAGTATTATGACCTGTTAGTGCTAATTTTATCAGTAGGTGTATCCTTACATTAAGAAGTCTGTAGCTGGAGGTGTGATTCTTTCATCAATTGTAAGCATATCTGCTCTTAACCCTCTCACCGGCAGATAAAATTCAGTTATTTTATTTTTTCTAATGAATAATGTTTAAAAATAAATATTGTGGGGGAACTGCGTAAACCAGAAACAAAATGGTAGTATACTTCCCCCAGAGACAAGGCCGGTTAGCTGCTTGCGCTAGTATGCAGTAGGATTCAACTAGATAAAGTCATAAGTTGGAAACACAAGTACAGAAAATAACACAGAGCAGGACCATGTGGCCAAGTCTCCAGAAAATGATACAGAGGTCAACATTTAAAGGGGGTGAGAACAAGAAGGAAACATACATGTAATTGGAGCATACAGGAAATGATATACACTTAATAAACAAACACACAGAGCAATACAACTACAATGACAAGTCCTTCTCTCTTCTACTCTCTTCTCATTGACTTGCTGGGGACTGGCCCCACATCTCCCCCTGGCAAGACTGGACCTCTGGTTCAGTTGAGGAAGTCACCAGGCCGTCACCAGCAATGTCAGACCAGGATTGACGACTGAATCCATCAGCATTAGCATGATCTGTCCCTGGGCGGTACACAATCTTCACTGACATCCCTTGGAGTTTGAGAGCCATCCCTCGAAGGCAACGATTCAGGTGAGAGCTGGACAGGAGGGCACAGCATGGCTTGTGATCTGTAACTACTATGAACTGACGTCCATACAAGTAGTGAGTGAAGTGGTCTATACTACACACAATTGCTAAAGACTCCAGTTCAGTTACTGAGTATCGCAATTCAGCCCCCCTGAGCTGGCGTGAATAAAACGCGACCGGCACTTCCACTCCATTTTTTATGATGTTCAGCACAGCACCAACTCCAACACCAGAGGCATCTGTGTGGAGAATAAACTGGTCCTCTGCCTGAGGGACATTGAGAACAACATGGTTAGCTAAAACACACTTTAACTCACAAAATGCCGCCTCCATCTCCTGGGTCCACTGCACCACCCTTGGAGCTGTAGAGCTGGTTGCTGGAGTAAGGATGGCAGACAAGTTCGCAAACCCCACGATAAACTTTCGATAATAACCGACCGACCCTAAAAATGCACGCAAGTCTTTTTGAGTTTTAGGCTGTCTAAAGTCACGCAGAGCAGCTACTCTGTGGTCTGGCACTGCCAACTGACCACAGCCAACTCGATGTCCAAGGTAGTCAATATATCGACCACCCCACTCACATTTGCCTCTTTTGACTGTAAGCCCCGCTCCTCTCAATGCCTCCAACACAAGGCGTATGTGGACAACATGATCATCCCAACACTCTGAGTAGATAAGAATATCATCAATGTAGTTAGTAGAAAAGGCTTTGCATTCACTCAAAACCTGCTCCACAGCAGCCTGAAAAACTGCCGGGGCATTCTTTAACCCAAAGGGCATCCTCTTAAAACAAAACTTTCCAAATGGGCAAACAAAGGTTGTATACTGTTTGCTGTCCTCATCCATCTGAATTTGGTGAAATCCCTTTGCAAGGTCGAGTTTAGACATAACTCTTGCATTCCCTGCCTTCTCAAGAATCTCATCTAGTGTTGGAATCCACCACTGCTGCTGTGGTGTAATGTCATTCAAACCACGGAAATCAACACAAATACGGACCGAGCCATCCGGCTTGGAGACAGGAACAATAGGGCTGGACCACGAGCTACTGCTGGGTTCAATGATGCCAAGCTCTAGCAAGGACTCGATCTCTTTCTTCACGCCTTCCCTCAACCGTACTGGGATTTGGTAGGGGCGTTTAGATAGCACCTTAGCATCACTGTCCAATTCAATTGACATTTTCACTACATCACAATTGCCAGGAATCTCACTGAAAACATCCTGAAACTCATCTAGCACTAATTTCAACTGTATGTCATCATAACCATCACATTTAACCTCCAACAAAGGACATTTTTTGTCATTGACACATTCCTCAGCTATCACAACAATACTGCCAATCATGCAATCCCTGACTTTGTAAAGCTTGCAGTTGTTAATGTGAACCACACGACCTCTCTTCCTGCTGCCTTCTTCCACCACACGATAATTTACTTTGCTAAGTCTTTCCTTCACGACAAATGGCCCTTCCCAGGATTCTTCTAAAACATTCACCATTCCCGGTATGCGCAATAGAACTTTATCACCAATATCAAGAGAACGCTCAACTTTACCTCTGTTATGCAATTTTTGTCGTATCTGCCTCGACAAGCTACCTCTAACATGCACACAATCATGAATTACTGCCAATTTGTCCTGCAACTCTCCAACCCACTGACTAACACCAACCTGTCTGAATGTGTCATCAACCCATCCCGCATACAGTAAGTCCAATGGACCACGCATCTGTCTACCATATACAAGTTCATGGGGCGAGTAGCCGAGATCGGCACTGGGAACCTGACGCAAAGCAAATAGTGCCATGGGCAGAAAAGATACCCAGTCTAGACCTTGGTTTCTAGCCTTAGTCAAGATTGGTTTAAGGGTTCCATGCAAGCGCTCAAGAGCACCATTGGTCTGAGGATGATAAGGTGTACTTTGTACTCTATCAATGCCGCAAAGAGAACACACCTCCTTCATCAATTGGCTCACAAACTGTCTCCCCTGATCTGTCAAAATACGTAGTGGTAGACCAGTACGGGAAAACATCTCAACACAACCCTCAGCCACAGACTTGGCAGTGATAGATTTGAGGGCTACTGCATCTGGCCACTTAGAGGCAAGGCAAATCATTGTAAGAATATACCTGGCTCCTCCCTTACCCTTGGGAAGAGGCCCAACAATGTCCAGTGCAACTGACTCAAATGGTTCAGACAAGATGGGGCGTTCCACAAGTGTGGCTTTGGGGTGACTTGCTTTGTTGGCCTTACCACATCTAAGGCAAGAGCAACAATAGTCCTCGCAATCCCTAGCCACATTAGGCCATGTAAACTTACGGCCAACAACTGCACGCACTTTCTTTGTACCAAGATGGCCAGTGCGGTCATGGGCCAGCTCCAAGATAAACCTTCTCCTACTCGTAGGTACAACCAATCTTTCATTCACACCAAGAATGTCATCTACCTGGCGATGAAACAACAAATTGTCTCGCCAGAAGTACCCTCGCTCACCCTTATCAGCTAAAGCTCTGCATGTAGCCAATGTTTGGTCTTGTAAAATCTCTTCACACAACTTGTTTTTGTCAGCTGACTCATACAAATCTGGCACACCCAATTCAGGTGCGTCCCTATTCTCCTCTGCTTCACCAATGTTTACTCTTATCTCATCATTACTTTCCAACATCCCACTATCCACTACCTTCCTCACCTCTTCGTCCTTTGTAGTAACACCTTCTTCCTCAACTTCTCCCAAGCAATCCACCTCATCAGCCAAGGACTCCCCATATACCTCACCCATTTGACCGACATCACACTCCTCATCCTGAACTACCTCCCTAACCACATCTCTCAACTCTCCAATATCCATTGGGTTGGGTTTCACTCCCTGATATTCACTCTGGATCTGATCCTCTTCATTCTTGTCATGGGCCATGGCCTTACTCCGGGTTTCTACCTGGAGAACTTGGTGTAGTGGTCCAGTAGCCTCCTCCTGCTGTTTATCTGCTTGGGTGGGAACCTGTTTTATGACCTGCATGAAGGGAAACTTGGATGTGTCCAAGGCAACCGACAGAATAATTCTGTCCCTTAACATAGTCTTTGGAACAACAGCAACCACCTCCTCAAAGGAGTTAGACCCAATTGTGATCACAACATTAGCAGTAGGGGCACAATAACGATCTCCTGTTAAAACTCTAAGGGTGACACTGCCACCATTCATGTTTTCTGAACACACAAAGTTATCAGGTACTACTGAAATATCAGCACCAGTATCTAACTCGATGTGAGCCTCACAGTCGTTAACAAACCCTTGGACAGAGTTCCCTTCCCTACCAGCACAGATAAAGTTAACTTTCTTGTCAGGCATGCTCTGCTTGACATTCACTCTAGCTGTCTCACCGCTAGCCATCTTGTTAGGGCAGTCAGGGCTCTTATGTCCTTGCACACCACACAGAAAGCAAGTCACTACTCTAGGGCTGGAGTTGTTCTCTCTCTGACTTTGAATACTTACTCTCGCCCTGCACTCGAAAAACCTGTGGCCAGGTTTGCCACATTTAAAACACCCTCGACTACCATAACCCTGAGATTGACTAAACAGTGGTTTATCAAACCTCTCTATCTTCTGAGCCACACCAATCGCATCTAAACTGTCAGCCAACTCCATCAGGTCTTCCTTCGTCTTAATGTTCCTGGCGTCCATCATAGACTGTTGCTGGGGCAACAGGATAGTTCGGAGCAAAGCGCAGTTTTGCCTGTCAATCATCTCGGCCTTCGTATTACAGTCAATGTAAAATCTCTCCGACAAGCTGTAGAGAGCTCTCACAACATCCCTCAAAGTTTTTCCCTGAACATCCTTAGGAAGAGACGTAAACAGCTTGAGTCCCACTTCTAAAGTTGTGCTACCTGCCTATCTATACAGCTTGGCTTTCAAGTCTCCATAGGTCAAATCACTGTTATCAATGATATCTGCTACAAGGTGTTTGAGCTTGGGTGACAATTTGGATGTTAGGACTCGTTTCCATTCAGCTATAGGAATCTTACTTTGGGTGAGCTCAATTTCCAATGATTGAACAAAATGCTCGATCTCTGTGCCATCTTGATATGGGACAATCTTATCAATTGTCTTGTCACGACGAGCTGAAACCCTCAATGCAAGTTCATGCTCATGTCGTTGGAGCTCCAATTTCTCCAGCCTGTCTTGGAATAGACGATGTTCCTCTCTACGACGCTCATCATCGGCCTTCTTCTCTTCACATTGGAGTTTGAACATACGCTCCATAAACTCTATGAGATGGGCTGACTGCACTGGCCCAGCACCTCCAGATTCTTCCATCTTCTCAACTGGTACTTCCTGATTAACCTCAGACGAAGTGATTGTCGATGCGTTTGATGTTACACTAAGGGTATCACTCAGATACTCAAGTTCTCCTTCCGAAGATGTATAGTCCACTGAAGGGAGCTGCAAGTCTTGTCTGTTCTCAGTTGTGCGTTCTACTGTATTACTCCGAAGAATTCTCTTAGGAGGCATTCGACTAGTGGTGCAGTGAATCCCAGGTTCTGGAGGTGTGCACTACAACACAGACAGAAAAATAATAAAAGATACTAAAAATGACCACACACGAGTGAAATGACAAAACCAAACCAAAATGTTCTCACAGGCAGGGACAACTTCCACCTGCCCACTACCAATTGCAGATACTGTTCTTCAGAAGATCCCGGATGCTTGGAATCGTTCCTTTCACAACAAATGCTTTAAATCTCCACGAAATTTAAATGTGTCCTCTCAATGTTCGTTACTCCAAAGTTCGAGACGTTGATACCTTACAGTTAGCCAGATCTTGAATAGCTCTCCAACTCAACAAATCTGCTTTGTCAACTTTGACCGAGCTTAGTTGAATAACTCCAAAGACTGTTGCATCAAACTAAATGTTCTCAAAAGTGTTCACGACTTCAGCAAACTCGACAACTACACTGATGTATGTTATAGAACAACAGGTAGAAGGATCCAAAGGTAATTTCTTCCTTAGGTAAGATGGCTAAGTTCGTTTGCTTCAACCACCGCTGCTACCAGGATGTGGGGGAATTGCGTAAACCAGAAACAAAATGGTAGTATACTTCCCCCAGAGACAAGGCCGGTTAGCTGCTTGCGCTAGTATGCAGTAGGATTCAACTAGATAAAGTCATAAGTTGGAAACACAAGTACAGAAAATAACACAGAGCAGGACCATGTGGCCAAGTCTCCAGAAAATGATACAGAGGTCAACATTTAAAGGGGGTGAGAACAAGAAGGAAACATACATGTAATTGGAGCATACAGGAAATGATATACACTTAATAAACAAACACACAGAGCAATACAACTACAATGACAAGTCCTTCTCTCTTCTACTCTCTTCTCATTGACTTGCTGGGGACTGGCCCCACAAATATAAAATCAAGAGTTCAAAAAAGTACCTAGCAACCATATATCACGTGAAAGTACATGTATTGTTCAACATTTTTGGTCAAATTTGGTTGCTTAGCAGCAAACCACAAAGTGGTTTTTGGAACCACAATGTAACTATATCATAACAAAGTGATTTGTATGCTTCCAGTGCAATATTAGCAATTGTTTGTACATGATTAGATATTTTTTACTGTTGTAATAGACAGTTATCTCAGCCAGCAATGTTGTTGCTTACTGATGACACCAGGAGAGGCGTGACTGATAGCTGGGCAATAGCTGGGCAGAAGAATTTCAAGAATAAAAGAATATTTTGCTAACAATTCCAGTCCTCTGCACACACTTACTCCTCCCTCTAGCCATATTCTTACTCATACTCTTCCTTTTTCATCCATTCAATACTTTGTCAACCTTTCTTCATGCTTTCAACATAATCAGTATTTACCATCATCTCAATTATTCTGACCTTGCAGAAGTAGAGACATCATCCTTTGAAGTCCAAAGTAATTCAGAGAGCAAAGGTGGCTAAGTCAAATTATTACTCATTGCTGAGAGTTTGTAAGAAAAGAGTTTACAGCCGTGACCAAATTAGCGCCATATTCCTGGGAAAGCTATTGGGCATAATAAAACTTACCGCCATGTTCCCGGGAAAACTATTTCTTACTTTTTCCTCCAATATATTGCGTAAATAGCTGCTTTTCTTACCTGGAATATCAAGTTCCATATCCTCTTTGACATAGCTGCTTTGTTCGCCCTACAGCGCTCTAGTAGCTCTCAAGTTGAAAACTAGTAGCTAGTTTCCTCAACTGGCAATGAAATGACAGCTTTAGCGAGCAAGTCCAACTCTCTATCCTCAACAGTAGTACCTCTGGGGTAGCTATATAGCTCCTGTGCCCCTTCCCTCTCACGTTCGCAGCCGAAAACGTCGTCGCAGACAAGATCCACCGCCTCAGTTGCAGACAAATTTGTCGCCATTTTTCGAACTAACGTTAAGTTTATTTTTAGCGTGACTACCTTAGTTACTAGTAGCTATTTCTATTCTAAAAATACATGCAATAGAACAACACATTAGCCGTGCTCTGGACGCTGCAGCTAAGCTTTAGCTAGCGTTTATCGTTTAGGGGGAAAATCTTTTTTCCGCATTACGTCATTCTTGAGCGCCATAGGCGCTTGTGCCGGTGAAAGGGTTAAGAAAGTGTGCAAGCACTTGTACTGAGGTTCTGCACTCTTAGTGCTCTAGTGTAAGTTATAAATGATTATTTCTAGAATGCAATGAGTGTGATGGCGATGCAATTGATAGACACCAATTACATCAAATCACTTTTATGTGTAGATTTTCTTATAAGATGATCCCAGTCCAAATTTAACTATGTATGTGCATGTTGTGCCAACAAAGCTACACTGGGTGTGGATTCATTTCATTAGTTCATCAGTGGGTGTGGAGTCATTGTATTAGTTCGTGAGTGAGTGTGGAGTCATTTCAATGTTCACATGTAATCCACTAATTTCATCATTTCTCATGTAATCCACCAAGTTCATCATTTCACATGTAATCCACTAATTTATCATTTCACATGTAATCCACTAATTTATCATTTCACTTTAGTCCACTGGACACGTCCGACTCTGAAATATGCTAATTACATGGTCCCCGGCAGTTTCTCTTGTTTCGTTTTAGTCCACTGGACACATACCAGCATGCCCTGGAGATGGTTATAGGAGATAGTTATAGTTGTCAGTTTGTCTGGTACCACCATATCTTTTTTCTTAATTTCTGCCCAGTGAACAATTCAGACTACAAAGTATGCTAATTATGTGGCCCCATACAGTTTCCTTTCTTTCATTTTTTCCCAGTGAACATGTCATACTCTAAAATATGCTAATTACATTGTCACAGACAGTTTTTCTCCTTCTAGTTTTGCCCAGTGAACATGTCAGACTATAAATATGCTAATTACATGTGGTCACAGCAATTCCTTTCTTCCATTTTTGACCAGTGGACATGTCCGACTATGAAGGAGGAAGGAGTGTAGCTCGGAAAGCATTATGAATATGAATGAAAATGGAGTTGAAATTATTGCTATGAGTATTAATATTTCAGTTTGTGTATATTTTTAGTGGGAGACACTGAGTGGCTTTGTGATGTTGCTTGTATTAGATATTGGAAGATGTAGGTAATTCACCCGGTGTGAAGGTGTATTGGGGCATGTTCCACATTTGTAGGGTTAGGTTAATGTTCATATCTTTCTCTCCCCTCTCCTTTCCCATCCTCTCTGTTCAAATTTCTCTCTCCTCCCTAATTAAATTGCGTTCACAGCAACACCCCTCATTTATATGAATAATTCATTTTCGCAACTATAAACTCTCTAGTATTTTCTATCCAAGTTCCCTTTCTCATCCATTCTGGTCCACTCCCCTCTTTTTCCGTGGTAATTAAATTGCATTGACTGAAATTCTTTCCCTCTCTATTCTCATAGCTAAATTAAAGGCAATAATAACTCACTGCTACACTGACACCCTAGGCAATTTCTCACATGAACTCCCTATAGGCGCTCAAGAATGACGTAATGGGAAAAAAGATTTTCCCCCTAAACGCTAAAGCTTAGCTGCAGCGTCCAGAGCACGGCTAATGTGTTGTTCTATTGCATGTATTTTTAGAATAGAAATAGCTACTACGTAACTAAGGTAGTCGGGCTAAAAATAAACTTAACGTTAGTTCGAAAAATGGCGACAAATTTGTCTGCAACTGAGGCGGTGGATCTTGTCTGCGACGACGTTTTCGGCTGCGAACGTGAGAGGGAAGGGGCACAGGAGCTATATAGCTACCGCAGAGGTACTACTGTAGAGGATAGAGAGTTGGACTTGCTCGCTAAAGCTGTCATTTCATTGCCAGTTGAGGAAACTACTAGTTTTCAACTTGAGAGCTACTAGAGCGCTGTAGGGCGAACATACCAGCAACTATGTCAAAGAGGATATGGAACTTGTTAATCCTGCAGCTCGTACCTTGAAAACACCTTAGTTCACTGCCAGCTCTAGTAGCTGAGTCTTTTGGCTCAGGTGGAGCCGGAAACCCCGCCCCCAATCAGCTTGGGCTGACTGGGGTGTAATTAACTGGGCAGGGCAAGCCCCTTTAATTCCGGCACCCACGTTTTCACGGTAAACAGGAAAACTGCTTACCGGAGGTTAAAATTAAAAGAAATAAAAGATGCCCCCCCCCCCCCCCCCCTTACTAATTCCTCTTTCGGTCAGGTAAGGTGTGGGTGGGTGGGAAAATCTTTCGTTCGGCAACTTTTCTCTTCCCCGCTCGTATATTCTAATTATTCACCTCCCACACGTGGGGAGCCCTGTGCGCATACCCCGCCAGACACTCCCCTCCTACCTAACCAACCGTTGCTGGTACTCCGCCTGGTATTAACCCCGCCTAGTCTGCTACTAAGCTGTCATTAATCCTGCAGCTCGTACCTTGAAAACACCTTAGTTCACTGCCAGCCCTCTCATGCCCCGGCAGTGAACCATTATTCCCACATACAAATGCCAATTAATGTTACCACCATTATTATGTACACCTACTTACCTTGTCATCCCTCCCCAGCTGCTCTCCCATGGCCGCAGCTCTAGTAGCTGAGTCTTTTGGCTCAGGTGGAGCCGGAAACCCCGCCCCCAATCAGCTTGGGCTGACTGGGGTGTAATTAACGGGGCGGGGCAAGCCCCTTTAATTCCGCCAATGGAGGCACGACCACCCGCCCCAGGCCAAGACCAAGACAGAGAAGGGGGGGAGAGAGACCCCAATAGTATAATTACAAAATAATAAACAACAACTACAATAACTGTAACAAGAATGCGATACACAAACAACAGCTACCTAAACATACACCACAGGAACTGCAGTAAGTGTGTATTACCAACAGCAACAGCCACCCATTCCAGTACACTTGCGAGTTCAACAAATTCTTACTGTATACGATGCAAGCTGTGCCCTTGGAATCTTTATGTTCCAAGTACGCGAGACTTTTCCACCGTCCCAAGGTCCTAACTGTGGAGTCCTCCAGGCCCCTAGCTGCCGCCGAAGTGGCTGCACCAATGCGGAAACTGTGTCCAGAGTATTGACCTGGCTCAACGCCTGCTTCTTCCAGTGCAACCTTGACTGCAGTAACCAGGCGCTGTCTGGTTAGAGGCTTGCCATCAATGAATCTGAACAGAGGTCCAGCACTTTTGCCTCGCACCACCAAGTAAGCCAACATGGCAGCCACTGGACAGAGATCGGATGCCACTCTGCCAATAAAAATAGAAATCCCTTGTCGGAAAGGGTCTGTCTTCGAGGCTTTAATGCGAATTTCTATTCTTGAAGGGTGGGCAGGATCATCGACCAACACATCTCCCCATGACAAGTGACCAGAGGCATCGTAGCCATCGTCTGATGGCACTGTCAGTTCCCCGATCCGCATAAAGCCGAAAAATGCCAGGCAGCATGCCGCCCAAAGCATGACCACATCTGCCTCGTGTGCACGAGGGTTCCACACTCCTTTGATCTTGCGAAGCAAGTCAGGTGTAATAGGCCTACGCTCACGCTTTGACACCCCTGCCATGCCTTCAGCACGCTTCACACCCCGCAAGACGTAGTGTAACCTATGCAAGCCAGCCGAGAATGGATCCCCGTAGCCCTCCGAGATATGAAGGTGACGCACTCCTGCCATATACTACTTAATTGTCCTGTGGCGGAGACCATCCACTGCCAACGAGGCAGCGAAATGGCACAGTGTGTCTTCATCCGCTGGCTTTGGAGCTCAGCCGGCCGTAGCGCATATCCCCATGAATCGTCTCACCCCACAAGCATAAAGTTTATGTGTAGATTCGGCCAAGCCCATCATATAGAACCTCTGAACAGGGTCACCCAGTCCACTTTGGTCTAATCCGGGGTGTCTCTGACCAGGCACTGGAGGAGTCCCACCGGGATGTGGGTGGCCTCTGCCACTGACTCCGGCACCAGCTGCTGGAATAAAAGGAGAGAATCCCTAGATAACGCATCAGCTGCGCCATTGTTGACACCAGGGATGTGCTGACAGACTAATGTCACGTCCCATCGTGCCAAGAAAAAACGATAAACACCACATCAGGTGCATTGCCCTGTCCATTTTACTTTTGCCGGAGTAACGATTGCAACTACCGCCATGTTGTCGCATCTGCAAGACACCGTTGCACCCTTCCAGAGGCGCCCCCACACGGCCACTGCCATAACAATCGGCAGTAGCTCCTTCACCGTAATATGAATCTCTGACCAGCTATCAGGAAACTTGAGTCGGAACCAGAGACCTGTGCATGTATAGGCCCCGCAACCCCATGCACCTGACACATCAGTAGTGAGCACCACTTGTGGCTCGCCCTTAACCACGCTGGACATCGGGTAAGTGCCATCCCACACAGGCAAAAAACAGTTCCACCATTTAAGGTCTGACCGGAAGCCTGCATTCAGCCGCACCCTATGGTGCAGTGCTCTCGCCCCGGCTGAAAGGTCAAACATTTGCCGAAGGAAGGACCGGCCCGGTTTAATAACCAGACACGCGTGCTGTAAGTACCCAATCAGTGACAGCAACTCCCTCTTGGTGCAAGACTTCTTTGACTCCCAATCCCGAATCATGGTACACAGGCATTCCAGCTTTTCCCGGGGAAGGCTTATCGTCAATGAGGCCGTATCCAACTCTATCCCCAGGAAAGTCTATTTGGTTGCAGGGCCCTCAGTCTTTGCCGGGGCTATCGGCACACCCAACCCCTTGCACCGGGCGAGTGCCCTTTCTAAGGACACCCCACACTGACATGAGTCTGGTGCTCCAAATAGTAAGAAATCATCCAAGTAGTGGATGCACATCACCTGGTCAGTGTTAGCCAAGATCCACAACAGACCATCGGCAATGGCATTATACAGCTTCAGTGCTGATCGGAGGCCAAAGGGGAGCACCTTATCTACGTAGGTGCGGCCCCGCCACTGCATACCCAAGAGGTGCCGGTCATCAGGATGGACCGGCACTGTCCTGAATGCCTGATACGTCAAACTTTGCTAGATTCTCCCCCTGCCCCAACTCCAGGACCTTGTGACAGGCAAAATCCACTGATGTATACTGCAGACTGCATAACCCTGGGTCAATTCCATCATTGACACTATTCCCAGCGGGAAATGAAAGGTCCACGATTAACCTCCTCCACTTCCCCGATGCATGGCCTCTCGGGACCAGCCCAAAACGGTTCACATGGACCAGTTTTGCGGGAGAAGGATCAACAGGTCCAAGTACCCTTACTCTCCATTGGAACCACTGCTACTGGCACATGCCACGTATACTAACAAATTTTTTTTTTTTTTTATAATCGACATAATAAGAATGAACCACAAGCGAATTCATCGCACAACAAAGTTCCACACAAAATAGCCACAGAATGTCCCTGGACAACGATCAGTTAAGGCCACGACAACCCTCCTCCTCAGGAGACGCTTCAAACGCAGGAGGGTATAACCTCCTAGCATGATCCCCAACCGGGCACAGCAGTGGGAGAAACGGCACAGCACCGCCGCACAAGGCCTGCCGTCATTCCATGCGAAGCAGGCCTGTACCCTCCTTTTCCTCTGCCTCTGAGGAGCCACAGGCCCGGGCGCTGGAGAGACTCAGAGCTCTCTACCATGGCTTGCATAAGCAGGCACTGGTTCAGCAAGAAATCAGCCTGCTCCATGGACGAGTAGCTGTGCCTCAGCGACACGTCGTAGCTCCTCCACCAACCTGACATAGCCCTATTCTGGCAGGACATCACAGTGGCCAGGTGACCCCATAGAGCCACCGCCTTCTCCGGATAGGAGCGGCTCACCACCCCTGCGTACTGGGCAAAGCTGGCCACCCAAGCATCCCGATCAGCAACGGGTCGGACCGACTTGACCTTCGATGGTTTCTCCTCGCCTTCAGTGGACCTTCAGAATTCTGCCCGGAGAGCGTCCTGGGACAACTCCCCCATATCCACAAATTCCCCGGACAGAATCCGCTTCACCAGCCTGGCTGGGACAGTAGGCAGGGTAACACCCATTGAAAATTTTTGGGCTTCTCCCTCCGCTGCCTTTGCTGCCCCCTCCGCTTGGTGACTGGACGGAACCACGCCCTCTGCTGACTTCGGTAGACCCAGCGCCACCACAGCATGGTCATCGACAGTGCCCAGGCCTGTATGCACACAACAACCATGCCATCAGCACACAGTCCCAATACCAGGCCTATGCTCCTCCGAGCCAAAGCGGGGGCCACATACCCCGCCTCTCCCTAGGTGCTGCTAAGTGAGCCACACGCTCACAGCACTATACCTAACTACCATGGGGAGCCGCATGTCATGTAAGTCACTGTTATCAAGTGAGCCACATGCACATAACACAGCACTTCAACCACTATATAAGGCCCCACACTCTTCAGGACTCTGCCGCTAAGTGAGCCACATGCAATACTTCATATACCATGTAGGGCCACACACCCTTCCAGTCACTGCTTTAAGTGGGCCACATGCCCATAACACAAAACTTCATAATATGTAGGGTAACACCCCCATGAGTCAGTACTGTTAAGTGAGCCACAAGCTCGTAAAACAATACATCATATACTCATATACTATGTAGGGCCACACGCCCTTTAAGTCACTACTGTTAAGTGAGCCACATGCTCACAACACAATACTTCATATACTATGTAGGGCCACACGCCCTTTAAGTCACTACTGTCAAGTGAGCCACATGCTCACAACACAATACTTCATATACTATGTAGGGCCACACGCCCTTTAAGTCACTACTGTCAAGTGAGCCACATGCTCACAACACAATACTTCATATACTATGTAGGGCCACACGCCCTTCCATCAAGTGAGCCACATGCTCACATCACAATACACATGCTGACACTGTTTCGTAGGCCCCTTTTATTTTAGGATATCTGTTTTATTTCAATTGTTTTATGTGGGTCATAAAAAAAAAATCTGCTAGTATCGTCATTATTTGTGCTACTCTAAACCTGCATAAGATTAGTCTGTAAAGTCTTCTTTCTGTGCTATAATGGCGGCTGCTAAAAGAATCAAATTGCAATCAAATCAGCTGTGAAATCGTTTTTTGTTTCCAAGGGGCCTCTTAAACCACAGAGTAAGTTTTCAGTGTCTACTAGTGAATGGCTTTACAAAGTGTATGTGTTTAGGTTCTGAGCAACCAACTCAAAATAAATCTAAATGCAGTGATTTAAGATTTGAACTTACGGAGTCAGAGTCTACTACCTTGCAATCTGAAGCTAAATCATCTCAGTCTAAAGCTACAACAGTACAATGTGGAGGTACACCAATGCAGCGTGAAGCAACACCTGGGCAGTCTGATGCTATATCAATGCACTGTGAAGATATGTCAACACAATATGAGGCTGCAGTAGTGCAAAGTGAATGTACACCTCCAGGGCAGTCTGAAGCTCCTGAGCAGTGTGAAGGTACACCTGTATTTGAAACTACATCAATACAATATGAAGATACACCAGTGCAGTCTGTAGCCTCAATGCCATCTAACCAAAATTCAGACCAAATTATTGAAAGCTGTTTCTGTTGTAGCTCAACCTCTGAAATTTCTCAACCTACTGATTCTTATATTCTGGCAAAAACACAGCGAAGCTATGGTACAGGTAAAAATACTCACAACAGATGTTTCATGGCTGTATGGTATAAAACTTACCCTTGGCTTCACTTGTGTCGAGTATCTTTGAAGGCTTTTTGCTATTATTGTAAATATGCTAAATTTTCTCATGCTATTACCAGTAATAAGGCTGAGCGAGCATTTTCGGAAGAAGGATTTTGTAATTGGAAAAAAGCTCTAGATCGGTTTAAAGCACATGAACTCTCACATGCTCACAGAGATGCTCTTTTTGCTTTTAATGCATCTAAAAGTAAACCCATTGGCCATCAGCTTCAAAAGCAATCTGATGAAATTACCAAAAAGAGGAGAGAAAGTTTGCTTAAACAACTCCGTGTGCTGCGTAGTTTGTTACGTCAAGGCATTCCCATCCGGAATGACCATGCTGGGGGCTCCAATTTATCAGTAATCCTTGACCAGGTAGCAGCAGAATCAGCTTGGGTAAATGAATGCAAGTACCAATCACCTTTAATAGTAAATGAGCAAATAAAAATTATGGCCAACAAAGTGTTGCATTCTCTGTTGAATGACATACAGCCCCAACGTCTTTTTTCTCTGCTTGCAGATGAAACTAGAGATGTCTCAAATAGAGAACAGTTGATCATTTGTATTAGATGGGTGTCTGATTCTTACGAAGTGCACGAAGATGCTGTGGGATTAGTTCAACTTGAAAACACCACCAGACCATTTATATGGCATTGAAGAATGCCTTACTTGCTTTAGGTCTACAGTTTGAAAATTGCAGAGGTCAAGGTTATGATGGGGCCAGCAATTTTCAAGGTCATTTGACAGGTGTGGGTAGAAGATTTGAAGATAATTTCCCTTCAGCTATACCTGTGCATTGTTTGGCTCACTGCATTAATCTGAGTGTACAGCAAGTAGCTCACAAAGTCAAGTCTATCAAAGAAGGACTCAATTTTGCTATGGACATGATCCAATTAATAAAATTATCACCAAAAAGGGAAGTTGTTCTGGAGAAAGTTAAACAACAGCAGGAATTATCTAGTAATGCTTCAAAAGTAAAGTCTTTGTGTCCTACAAGATGGACAGCACGAACTGGAGCTATGCAAGCTATAATTGACAATTATGTACCCTTAAGAGAAACGATGGAGATTTCTTCACAAGGCATGGATGATTGCTCTAGGCGAGCAAATGGAATGCTATCACTCATGGATAAATTTTCCACGTAGTTTGGATTAGAACTTTCAATATTAATATTCAGCATGATTGAACAACTTTCAATCAACCTTCAAGCTAAAGAGACTAATGTTGATGACTGCTTTTTGGCTGTAGACTTGTGTATTAAATCCCTTGAAAGGCTTCGAACAGACGTCAAATTTAAACACTTTTATGATACTGTAGTATTAAAGTCATCCAAAGTTTCTTGTGATCCTCCTGTTCTTGCAAGACAAAGGCAAGTGCCAAGAAGATTGGATGATGGAGCACCACAGCATTCCTTCAGTTCCGTAGAAGAATATTATCGAAAAGAATATTTTGAAGCGATTGATACTGTCAAGGGAGATCTTCATAGAAGATTTCAACAAGAAAATTTTCTTTTCATAAGAAGTGTTGAGGCATTATTGATCGATAGTGCAAATGGAAAAAACATATCTCTCTCTCCAAGATTTAAGAAGCTGTATAAGAATGATATAGACATGGATAAACTCATCATTCATTTAGAAGCACTTCAAGATGTGGTGAGATCAGCACATTTGGACAATATTGCAATCAAGCAGGTGACTAGAGTAAATACACTTTGCGATATTTTCAACAACCAACCTTGCCTCAAAACTATTTTCACAGAAATCCATACTCTATTAAGACTTTATCTTACTATTCCAGTCACTACTGCCTCAGCTGAACGTAGTTTCTCAGCTCTGAAGAGAATTAAAACATATCTACGCAACACCATGACACAGGAGAGATTAAATCATTGCATGCTTCTACATATGCATCATGAAAAAACTGATGAGCTGGACCTGGTCCATGTAGCGAGGGAATTTGTTTCAGTATGTGAAAGAAGGAAGAATTTCTTTGGAAATTTTTAAATCCAGACCCATGTATAACTGTGTTTTTATAACTGGTCATATATTTACACTTGTATATTATATTTCACAATTTACTAACATCAAAAATAAAAAAATAAATACTACATAATGGCCACGAAGTTCGGCCCCCCCAATCATTTTCATGTTCTTACTCCACTGGTAAGAAAAGCAGCTATTTACGCAGTATATTGGAGGAAAAAGTAAGAAATAGTTTTCCCGGGAACATGGCGGTAAGTTTTATTATGCCCAATAGCTTTCCCAGGAATATGGCGCTAATTTGGTCACGGCTGTAAACTCTTTTCTTACAAACTCCCAGCAATGAGTAATGATTTGACTTAGCCACCTTTGCTCTCTGAATTACTTTGGACTTCAAAGGATGATGTCTCTACTTCTGCAAGGTCAGAATAATTGAGATGATGGTAAATACTGATTATGTTGAAAGCATGAAGAAAGGTTGACAAAGTATTGAAAGGATGAAAAAGGAAGAGTATGAGTAAGAATATGGCTAGAGGGAGGAGTGAGTGTGTGCAGAGGACTGGAATTGTTAGTAAAATATTATTTTATTCTTGAAATTCTTCTGCCCAGCTATTGCCCAGCTATCAGTCACGCCTCTCCTGGTGTCATCAGTAAGCAACAACATTGCTGGCTGAGATAACTGTCTATTATAACAGTAAAAAATATCTAATCATGCACAAACAATTGCTAATATTGCACTGGAAGCATACAAATACCTTTGTTATGATATAGTTACATTGTGGTCCCAAAAACCACTTAGTGGTTTGCTGCTAAGCAACCAAATTTGACCAAAAATGTTGAACAATACATGTACTTTCACGTGATATATGGTTGCTAGGTACTTTTTTGAACTCTTGATTTTATATTTATTTTTAAACATTATTCATTAGAAAAAATAAAATAACTGAATTTTATCTGCTGGTGAGAGGGTTAAACCACAAAACACACGTCCTGAATTTTTTTTATGATGGAGCCCCCCCATACTGAAACATCTTCCTACAGCACTGTAAAGCATGAAGTTGACAATGGAATAATATTAAAATTTGGTACAATTATGTTGAAAGAAGTTTACAAATGGTGGGTGCTTAGGGTCATTAGGAATTCTATTTTTTTAAAATGGTGTTGATTAAGTAAAAATATGACCATGATACAAATAAAATCATGACAACTTTATTTGTTTTATACCACAACATATTGGGCAGTACCAATTATCTTTGGGCTCCTTATTACTACAGTGGAATCATTGAAGGAGAACTGGGCTTGTAATTTGTGCAAAAGCATCACTACTACAGTGAATATGGTACAGTGTGATTCCTGTGATAAATGGAGCCATTGGTGAGTACCATATCATTCTTTAGTTTCTTGTCAACTGTAGTGATGTATTTGTAACAATGGTTGCAGGAATCGTGCAAAGCTGGAAAAGGAAGAACAATGGAAATACTGTTATGTTTAGAACTGCTACACACTACCTTCATTACAGCAGCCCAGGCATAAATATAGTAAAGTACTGCTGAAAATCTTCTAATGGTTGTTTACAATCTAAAAATTTTTTCATTAATTGGACTCCTTATTCCAGCCGGACCAATCAACTTCTGCTTCACTATAAGATCCTGAACCGCAGTCTTTTCACTTAGCAGCATGAGAACACCTACATATTAAACTAAGACTAATATTTATAAATACAACAAAATTAACTCACAATATTATTATATTTTGTTGCATAGGAATAAATTTGTTTTGACTTTACAAATAGCATTTTGCTGAACAACATGATAGGAATTATTTCCATCAGCAGACTTTACCTCCCATGTCAAAAATTCATCATTTTTTTTGGACAAGATGCAGTGGCAACTTCATACTACTTTGGTGCCTCACATTGATCATCTTAATTCTTTCACTGTTTTTCCCCTTCTCTAACTTAATAAGCCTTTCAAATCCCTTATCTCTTGCAAGCTTTTGTAAACTAACCTCATCATTTACCCAATATAGGAGAGCACACTTCTAGCGGTAAAACTGACCTTAAAGATTCTATTTGAATCATTACACATACAATTTTAATGAGCTAAAACAGTGCTAAATAGACACCTTATGCCATTATGGTTGGGTGGTTTGGAAGCAAATGTTAGTTCCAACAATTCTTACCTCTATCCAGCTCATAAAATAATTGATAGGGTTGCTGTTGCAGCACAGTGGCAGCACTAACCGACATCACCTTTATCCATAAGATCAATATTGAATTCAATACTAAAACTAATATGAAAGGCAAGAAATGAGTCACTTTGAAATATAATTTTGCATACCTCAGCATCATCCATATATACCCATTGTGTGTCACTCAAGTTTGATCTTAAAAAAGTTGTATAGTGTCCGCAAGTGCTATAGAGTGACCTGTGAACTATTATCCCAGTTAATTTATAAGTCTTCCTGTTGGTGTTCACCTTGCAGGAGATAGTAGTATTCTACAAGAAATTTAATATCAAAAATCGACCAACGTACAAGTGATAATATAATTACAAAACCTATCACTAAAAATATCTTACTAACTTACCTGAAGCTGAACTATATTAGAAGTCTTAATCAATAGCACAGTAAAACAATAAAATTGTGAAATTACAAAACTTACGATGATTTCTGAATGCATAAAGAAAACAAATTTGGTAAGTTATTCAAATTTAATCGTTTTTTCTTTGTAGTAATTCTCTGGCATCTATATAGAATATTTTGATCTAATATATGCTGTATAATAGTTACTGAAAATCTGGTTTACCTAGTACAGGAACTTGATACTTCTTCAGTCTGGAAGTATGCATCAACAAGTTCCTGAACTGTGCTCATTGGAGTTGTTGCCTATGCCATTGTATAATAGTTTAGGACACTTATTATGCGTTTTTTTTTAAACAAACCTGAAGGTATAACACAGTCTCAGCATTGATATGATGAGAGGACACATTTCCACAAATAGTGCATGTCACTAAGATTATAACATATATAAACAATGCAACCATAACATAAAAAAATATCCTGACTGAGAACACTCCATGTATAATGCAGATGTAAAATTCTGCCTGTAACTGGATAGAAACAATAAGTGTAACAATTACTTGCTGCAGCATGAAGGTTTTGTGTTGGTTACCTAGCTGGCAGTCTCTCAACCAAGTGTGTTATAAGTCCTATGTAAAAGGCATTAGCATCATAACGCATAGATGGCCAAATTTTTGCTACATTTAGGAATTGACTACTTTTTCGTAATTTTCCCCTTAATATTTTTCTCTTACCTCCCAGATTCTGAAGCATAGGTGCCAAATCGAGAGTTTTATGATGCCTAGAATACTGATATTGGATTCTCAGATGTTTAATTTATTTCATGTACTAGACATTACATACTATAGCAATTCCAGCATTAAAAAGTATATTATTATAGCTACAAACATCTGCATAACCATGTGATTGAAGGTGTGTTCATAACACACTGAATGGTAGTGTTTGCATAACAACAATTGTGCTTGTTAACAAATCCTGGAGGCAAAGGTGAATGCTCCCTATAAATGCCTCCAAATAATTTATTCATTTGGAGAAAAGCTAACAGCTGAAAAACGGGAATCCAAAAGCTTAGCCAGGAGGAAACCACTAATAGTAGCAACAAACTAACCACCAATAGCTTCCAGCTCCAAAAGCAAACCAAAGGCCACAAAACCTCACGAGGCAGACGGGCTGGTATGGATCGAACAGGCGACCAACTCATCCTGACGCAGGCGCGAGAAGTGAAAGTTCAAAGGTCAGTCTGGCAACGTTCCTGTCTCTATCCATTCGTGTACACAACTCACAAACTTTCTATTTAATGCTCCCGTGCCTGGATAAAACAATGAAAGGTCAAATGTCACAAAAAGGTGCTTGCATTCCTCAGGAGTAATTGGTTGTCTAGCAGTTGCAAAGGATACTCTGAGTGAGGAAATAATTTTGCCGGAATTGGATTGAAACATACGTGAAGTGAGGTCCGCGGAGGGTGCTGTCCGACTGGATCCTGAAGGATGAAAGTTTCCATTAAAATACTTTTTATTATTTTCACAATACTTATGGTGGCTTTGTATCTTCACCGCCTAAATAATATTACTGAGTTGTGGACGAAGCCTCTGCAGTATCAGTATGGTGCTTCTGCAGGTTTCAGCAAAAATAGAGTTGTTGCAATCTCAGCCTACTTTGACCCTCGTTCTCAACAAAGTCACAACAATGCCACAGTTATATTGCTGTCAGTGGAAAAGAGTCTCAAGAATTCTATTGTAGGCTGTGAAGTGGATGGACTAACAAGTATGAATTCATCTGTGGAGGAGCTGGCTATTATGGGATGGGTCCATGCTCGTTTCAAAATGACTCACACAGACTGTATCATGTACTGCTGGGATATGGAAGTGAATAGAGACAGTGTGGTAAAAGTACTATGGAAGATTAACAATGAAACAAGAGCAGAGCCTGTGCGTACAGCAGTTGTTACTTTTTCGCAAGGTCCTGGGAGGAATGAAGTTATGGTATGTGCCACAGGCTTTGGTGACCAATCCAATATTTAGACCAGTGGTTGACATATCACCAGACTATTGGAGTCAAGTTTATCCATCTGAATGTAGTGGAATCTTTCATCCCAAATATAAACTCATCAGTTCTCCTAAGCAACTTGATTGATTCCGGCACAGTTTATGTGATAGTGTGGGAAGTATATTTAAACAGTTCTCAAGTCTATTACTACTCCCAAACCTTAAAATATTTAGACTGCATCTTCCGATACCAGAATAGTTACCGATACATGATGATCATAGATTTCGACGAATATTTTATCCCAGCTGGTAAAATGAAAAATATCAACTCGTATGTGGCAACTATGTTCAAGGCAAAGGATGTAGGAAGCATCTACATACCCACATTGGTTTACCCTTGTAAAAAGAGTCTGTACGACAACATTACACTTCCCAGTGATGGAAATATCACTAAGTTCTACGATACAACTAAATTTCATTTTACCAAGAGCTTGGGCAAATCTATTCACAAAGTTCAGACTATAAATATGATACATCCACACAAAGCTCTTACGCTATTTCCAACATACAGAATGAAATATGCTTGTCAAAATCCCACAGACTGCAGGGCTAATTGCTACATAGCCCATATTTCAACCTATCAAAGGTATAAGAAGATTTGCTAATTGTCCAGCACTACATAAAAGTGTTTGTTGGTATAAGTATGCTGAAATTTGATCTTTTATAAACATTTTAAACTCAGTTCTTATCTTGGCACAACTTGGTTGCAATCATACTTCATCTTAAGGACTTTGATTTCCTAAAAACATTAGAATATCATCATTTAAAAATTATGATGAGTCATTTTGCATGCAGACAAAAAGAAGCATATCTTGCTATCACCTACATGAACAATACTATTAATTCACAATATCCTCTATTGCATTCACATGCAATGTTTTATTTAGTAAGGGTTTCTATCTAGAAAAGTTTGTTTGGTGGTAGGAAATACAGCCAAGTCTACCGTGGTTACGATACAAAGAAAGAAGCAAACAACAGAGCGAATGGAACGCGTTAAAACAGATCAGCTCCGCGCGACTCTCTTGTATCTGACTCACTGTTCACGCCACATCCCAGGCCAGGTATGCAGCACAACTGAAAACTCTACGCCACTCTTCCGCCCCCGCGTCCGAAACAACCATCTAAGGAACTTCTTTCCAATAGACGTGGTGGGAAAGTGGAATGCCATCCCTGATGATGTTGCCTCGGCCTCTTCAACTCTCCCCTTCAAACTTAAACTTAAACACCTTTACTTGTCATAACTCATTATCAACTTATTCATTTATTTCACTTCATTACTACCTCATTTTTGTGTGCTTGTGTGTGAGTTTCCCCTCCCCTTTATGTTAAGAAGGCCTTAAGAATAGCTTGAGCAAGTTGGCCTCTCCTGTCTGTTTATCAGCAAAGCAATAAAAAAATAAAATAAAATAAAAATAAAAAGTATATACATGTACATCTCCAGACTTGACAACTGATATGACTTTCCACACCTTTGATGAAAACCCTGCTGTTCAAGGCCAGTCCTATTCTGATCGACAGCGTAAAGCTGCGGAGCATTGGCCAGAGATTCGGGACCACCTTCAGCGTGTACTTGTGGAAAGTAGAATCCCCCCATTCGAAACCTAGCGGTACGTAGGAAAGCCTCTTAATTATTGGGGCGGCGGGCCGAAAGGGTCTATTGACAGTAGTAAGGAAACCAGTTCAGCGCCATGACCAGTTCCACCATTTTAAAAGTTTACCGCAAGTTTAATTACGGTTTATTACCGTAGCCGCGAATTGCGAATTTTTCTTGAGACTGAGAGGCTAAAAAGGAGACCGAGCTGAAGCTGTAAAAGTGGTGGCGGAAGGAGTAGCTAAGCGCTTGGGATACAGCGGCTTGAAGAGCTTACAGGAGGAAGTGGTAGTAAGCTTTGTTACAGGACATGACGTTTTTGCAATTCTTCCCACTGGCTATGGAAAGAGTTTATGCTACGTCTGCTTGCCAGAAGTTTTTTATTTACTGGACTCACCACCACTACCTTCCATCATCATAGTAGTGTCACCACTAACAGCAATCATTGAAGATCAAGTAAATATTGTTTTAATGTTATTAGAAGTTTTAATCAACTAGCTGATAACTGTACATATAGGTGCAGCTCTACTCGTCCAAGGGTGTAGCTACTGGTAGTGTCACAGGAGAGTCCAGTGCAGCTATGCTGGACATGTGTATAGAGCTGAGCATCAGCTGTTGTTTTTCACACCAGAGAGATTCTCCGGAAAAAGTGGCGGAAACTTTTGCAGAGAGATGACTATAGACAAAGAGTGAAGGGAATGATTATTGATGAAGCACATACTGTTAAGAAAAGTTGTTAAGTTTTTCATCCAGGAAACTATGCAAGAACATATGTTAAGATAATGCAAAAATTTTCTTGCCCACTTTTAGCCTTGACTACAAACTGGTGTTCGTACCAGCGTGTTTTACTTGTGCTATTGTTCCCTGTGTATGTTGCCAATTTAATAACATAGATTTGCACCCCTTCTTACTCTCAAAGTATGATATTCTAAACATGTATTTAAGCAAAGGTATGCATCAAAATATTACATGTTTTCATAACTCATAAAAACAGATCATCAAATCATTTACTATCAGAATCCCAGCTACGTATAGTGTATGGACTATTTTTTGGGTAGGACTCGATTGTCGCTTGTATTAGTCTTCATTTGGGTCCAGAATTAGATGCCTATTCAAGAAACTTAGGGGTGGAAGAGATGGAAAGCACTCGTTAGCTTTACTCACCCGAAGATTTGCCAAATCAAGAAAGAGAATAAAGCCATCAGACCGTTATTATTTCATATAGACAATTAATTTCAAAGTGATTACAAATGGGAAGTTTGTAGCGTGGTCAATCTTGCTTTGAAATCAAAAATCATTTTGTATTGGAAATTTCAATTCATTTACAAAATTTCATGTTGGATCCAATAAAACACCGAATTTAAATGAATACTTTTGGGGTGTTGGATTTAGTTTCTTGTGTCTTAATGTCATGTCAGCTCTGAGTTTTGAAGAACCACTATGAATTTTGTTGTAATAGTGTCCAACTGCTGAATTACCAAGGGCCCCTGCATACTCACTCAATGCACTAGGTGTCCTGCACATAGGCCCTTGACAGCTATCACAAATACTATCGGTTTCCATGAAGATTTGGGTTGTTTTTCAGTTCATGTACGTTAAGAATTTGTCCATTAAATTCCATTGCCCTTAATTATAATCATAGTTAAATGAAAATTTTACTTGCATATTTTTCCCGAGTTTTGAAACAATTCAGCAAATAACCTTGCAACGCAAAATGTCAATCTATCCAACTCTAATCCGAAAAACTTACCAAAACATTTGCATAATAAAGTATCTTGATGAGAACTGTACCATTCATGAAATATTTAAAACTTCAAATCAGGCTATTGTATCTGTAGCTTTCACTTAACCAGACACTCTCAACATAAACAGTAGGCATTTGAGAAAGTTGCAAGTCATTAGTTAAGTCATACCTCCATTGCCATCTGATTTGACAGGCTTGTCATGCAAATCTTATTCCCAATGTCCAGAGATTTCACCATCCTTAAATTGTTGTCTTGTTGCTATTAGGAGATAACTTTGACGTAGGAATGTTGGTATTTTTCTATGACAACCTAAAACTCATATACACTTGCTATCCCAATTTTTTGAACCAGTATAATTTTTTAATTGATGATTTTATCATCATAAACCAACATTATTTCTTAGCCTTGTGTCCAAATTCAGGCCACTCATAGTCCTGATACATAGACAGTCTGTAACAACCCTTCCAGCTAGCCTGATGCTTTGATGAACTAAAGTTTCAAATTGGAAGACGGCAACCTACCTGTATTTCAACAAAATTGCAAAACACATACCAATAGCTGCCACCCGATTTGACCGGGGTTGCTTGGTTTTTGTACATGCCATAAGTATTTGATACATCAGTGGAGCATTGCATTCAATCTCTGAAATAAATACTTTCCATTTGAACTCCTTCATAGCATTACAATCTCTCTGGAGTACTGAATTTACTTCAACTGAACACAACATCTTCATCTCACTATGTATCAAACGTGCAACTTTCTGCATAATGTATTCCCTTATTCTGGGATCAGCAGCACTGCACATGACCTTTCAGCAACATGCTCCTCTTGCCGGCTTGCTTTGCTGATGTGTCGATGTGTCTGTGCTGTTGCGGTGTTGCATATTTATATACCTGATTTGTTGCCAATAGCCACCTACAAAATCAAACAGCTTTAGTCATAATTTTATACGTGTAAAGTAATAAGATACATCAACCTTTACTTTCTTTCCTCATCCATGTGGATGTTAATCAGCATAGCTAATTGCACCATGTGGACTAATTACCTACTTATAACATTTCATATTCTTTGCTCCATTTAGTGCACATATTGGTGGAACTACACACACATACACAGCATGCACACATACACATACACAGCATGCACACACACAGACATACACACACCACACCTATGAATGCCAAGAGGCAGGACTTTGTAATGGAAAGTGGTTAGCTATTGGGGAGTGGTTAGCTATGCACCTCTGTGGGAAACTTGCTGGACATGTCAAAAGCTTAACAGAATTTAAGACATTAACACGCTTTTGAAGTAACTAACTCATTCACCATGTTTATAGATAACAGAAGTGCTTCTGTAAAATCAGCCAGCTAAGGCTAGTACACCACACACACACACACACACACACACACACACACATACACACACACACACACACACATTTACACACACAAATTAAAAAAGTAAATTCTTTTGATACCACCCTGCACTAGCAGGCACTGTGAGCTGTGCAAAAAAGCTCGGCTAGGAACTCACAAGCTTTCCTCATAGCAAGTGATGTGCTGGTGGGAGGCTGAAAAAATAGAAAAAGCCAGATGAAGTGTGGTAGTGGGAAAGGCGGGGACACAACCACACAACCACCACACACACACACGCACATACACACTGAGTTCGACTCTGCGCTCAGCTAATTCAGGTTTTATGTGAGTCAAGGAGATTAAAATACGGATTACCAATATCAAAAACATTTTTTGCTTTTTCAAATTATCACAATACAAGTTCACAAATTAACTCATTGACTACTGAATACCAGGAGGCTGATTTTACAAAAATATGTACAAAGGTCATTAAAATATTAATAAAGACTCTAATAAAGGCAAGTAAATACATATGCTTCTGAAGTAAAGCTGCACTTGCCCTATTGAAGGTTTCTAATAGTCTAAACAGGCCACACCTACTATTATAAAAGGCCACACCTACTTTAATTACATCCGAATTTTATTGCACTCTAACATTTCTCTATACTTCTTGTTGTATCTTGGGCATAGAATGAGGTAGATAAAAAAAAAAAAAATTGTGATTCAGAACAAACTATTGACTTCATTGGTTCCAATTGAAAAAGCTTTATCATTTACACCAACCAAGAAATAAATCAAACATTAGGAATAATAAAATGATGAAAAAATGGTTACAAGGATGTGAAACTTCTCAAAACAAACACCAATGCACATGTGCCTCCTCCCACCACCAGATTCTGGATTTGCTCTAGCTAATAAAAGAGACTTGGTTAGCTGTTCCACTAACATTATATGGAACTGCTGATTGGTCTTGATTCCAGAATCAAGATTATTTTGTCTGAACATAATAGATAAGTTCAAGATGCAACACACACACATGCTCACACATGTACACATACACACAGTTACTAATTCAATATCTGATCATCTTCACTGTCTTGCTGTTCATCCTCACTGAGACATTCTTGCTCTAGCTCAGCTAAACTCTCATCTAGAAGCAGGTGAACTTCTTTAGCGGTGAATACAGCCTTAGTTGCCATACTAGAAGTCAAGGCTCCACTTTCTAAAGTGATAACTTCACAATAGAAGGAGCTATAGAGCTAGCAAAGACTTCAGAATAATTTCCTGTTCAATGACAGCTTTGTTGCCTTGGTTGCACAATTGGTAGCTAGGGTAAAAAAATGAAATTTGACCACAGTATTTTGTGGGTCAATTTGACCCACCATAGGAGCAAAGATCACATTTTCATTAGAGGTGATTTACTGCATATTAAAGTTATGGCCTCTAATTAGGCTCCATTACACCGCTTACAATTAACTAATTCATAATAGTCATGAATACTACTTACAGCTACTGGAGGTGAACTTGAATCAATAGTTTGAACTTCCACTCTATATTTTCGTGCTGCCATGACATTACTTTCATTGCTTCTTTTTCTGCTCGGTGTACCAGGATGATCAGAAATTGAACTTCTGTTAGCTTCCTTCAAATTTTCCAAGCTCATTCTTACTTCAGACAAAAGCTTAGCTAATTTCTCATACTTTCTAAAGCAGTGGCGACACATTACTGCCTCTTGCTTCTCTACGCTTTCAGTAAGTTCTCTCCAAACTTCTAACACTCTCTCACTAGAATTGTCACTTGAGTGAGATCCATGCATCCTCCTTCTGTCCTTGGGTAGTTTGGAAAGATTTAACCCACAGCCTATGCAGGCAACTACATCTACTGCAAAGGGGCATCTTTGGGATTCTTCCATTTTGCAGAACAACAACTATAGCTCAGCATCTTTTAAACCACGCATGCGCACATATTTATGTGATAATTTTATGCTTTCATTTTTGGATCAGTATTTTTGTTTAGCTTTATTGGTGCAAGCCGGATGCTTCACATTGCCACAGACGCGCGCTACTGGAGGCCAGTAAACCTCTGCGGTAAACTTTTAAAATTAGTGGTTAGCGCCAGAATCTGGCGCTAGAACTGGTCATTAGTACTACTGTCCCCAGACCCTTTCCTCCCCCATTCCCCAATATAGAAGAGGTAAAGGGTCGGCTACGCCAGACTATCGAAATGCATGATGTGTGATGAGCTTGCGGTTGCAATTTGTGATGATTGTAGTTCTACGGCCTTCTTTTGTAAGGAGCATGTGGAGCAGGCTCATTTGAATAGCAACATTGTTCATTGACCACATACTTGGGAAGTAAGTTATATGTAGATACTATCTCTGTTTATTCACACAAATTACCACATGGAAAATACAATTTCATGAATAATTAATGAGTTTGTGGGTTACTTTCCCCTTAAATAAACTTTTCAGCAAAAGCTACAGCATTAAACAGTAAAAAATGGGGTGCTTAATGGGCACCTTATGGGGTGTTAGAACGGCGCCTCCTCTACAACTCCTCACATGGTGCTCCCTTAACCCCCCTAGTAGGGTGTAATGAAACACCTTTGTAGGCGTTTGTGTGGCACTCTAGACAGTGTTATGCATGCACCTCTAGCATGTGATCCAGAACACCTTTAGTGGTGCTTTTAGTACACCCTTAGTAATGTTTAATGGGCACCTTTTTCAGTGTTATTAGTACACCCCTACAGTTCTCATATTTTTTGTTATACTTTCTTTTATAACAGTACATTCAATAAAAACAATGAATATGAGTAAAATAAATGATAATCATGTTCATGACTTCACTATAGTTTGCTTGTATTGTTCACAGAAATAACCTTCAGTCATTTCTTCAAATTTCTGGACATTTTGAGAAAATTGGTGCACTGAAGGTCTCCACACTCTCGCCTAAATGGAAATAACAATAACATTAAATATTTATAATATTCAATTTCAGACTGATCATATAATATGCTGAAAAATCACCAAATGTATTTGTTTGAATTGACTCCATTATCAAACTCACTCTAGTTATAATTTTTAAAAATACTCCAAGTTGAACAGCCAAGCATTTACACAATCACTGAATAAATCCTCATTCTATGTTTATTTTCACTTTAGTTGGTTACGACTCCTCACACACACACAACTAATTCTAATATTCTACTTAGACCCTTTACCAAGTAAAGGCAGATATGCCATGGTATACACATTTCCTCGATAACTTGTAGACTAGGTTGCACTCCACACACCTGACTGCTCTATGAAACATTGTGTACCATCATGAAACTAGTGGAGACCTCTGTATATTAATACAACTCCTATGTAATGTTGTTTGAGGAAAGGGTCTGGGGACTCTAGTGCCAATGACCAGTTCAAAATGAATTTTTGTGTATGCGCTAATTGAGCCTAATTATGGACACTCGGGTAGTCCTGCAGTCTATTATCCAAGAGAGGTCCATCACTTTGCAATTTATATGCTATGTCAGTCTCAGAAGGCGCTTGTATTGCATGGTAATGAAAAAGATTGCCTTACTTTTTATCAAACGACCTCGCTCTGGTTTGAAGGTATCAATCTCTTTGAGGCGAAGTATACAAGCGTTGCGGTGAATATTTTTAATGGGTGGTTAGCGCCAGAATCTGACGCTCTGGACTGATCATTAGTACTAAAGTCCCCAGACCCTTTCCTCCTCCCCCGCACCATATTAAAAGGAGGTAAGGGTCGGCAAAGCCAGACTATGCTGTATAGTGGATCCTTGAAATTCTTAAAATACAACATTTTAGCTTTCTGAACTATGATGTTTAGTTTTTCCCCACTGGCTTCACTTCAATGAAAGAGCCTGCACTGTTTGCCAAAGTATTCTAAAGAGGCATTACGTTTTAGCATGACGACCATTTACCAAACCAAACTATATACAGGTTCTAGTTAATCGTTATGTTGCCTTGACAAACATTGGCAATAAAGTGAGGATTCATAAATATCACCTTAGTATGCACTTAAATTGATAAGAGGGCTACTCCCTCCTGCCCCCTTCCTATCACTATCTCTGTCATACAGGTATTGTCTGGTAAAAAATTTCAACATCATTTAAATGTCAGTGTTCTCAATCAGATAGGTTTCCTATTTAAAATTTTCCCAAATGTTTTCACAGTCAGAAAAATGAGGCTCTACTATATGGGTGGGACAGCGTCATGTTAAAGACTCAACATCTACCTTACGCGTAAAAAGAAATGCTAGAAATGGCTTTGCATGACTCAAGCCATGTACATAGGGAGGAACACAATGAAAGACCAAGGGCATGACACGACAAGGTATTCAGACTAGAATAAAGTGAATTTAAGAGGAGCTAAACACAGGGCAAAGTTAATCTACAAACACACAAAACTTCAGATGTGCATAGCTCATGCAACTTAGTACTTAACTGACCACTCCCTAGGTAATCACTTGCTCAAACATCTCACATCTGTGAATACTCCAGATAGCCACAGTTCTACAGGGACTTGTTTTAGGTTACTAAGTACACCTGCATGAAAAAAGAAATATTCAGATTATAAATTATCACATAAGAATCAATACCTCCATTTCTAGCTAAATTTACGTAACATTTTATAGTGTCAATTTGTACCAAGTGTCAAGGCTAACTTATTGAGATGTGATTGTCTGATCAGGCCTTTTCAAATAATTGTACTGATACTGTGTTAAGTAATTATTGTAGTTACAATCACCATGATGTATAAGTACACATACTATTATTCATCACAAGGCAAACTCCATTAGCAAAGAAATGGGCCAAAAAATCTAGCCAGCCAAACCCTTTACCCGATTACTACCAACTACCAACTACTAACTGATATCCTTTACCCAATAGAAATTGTGTGCACTAGTGAAAAATAAAACAAAACAGAAACACCCACACGAAATATTGGGCTTACAAATTGCTTACTTAAAAAACAAATAGTTGGGGAGATGTTAGTATACATATAACCATGATAAAAATGCTTTAGTTTCTTCAAATTTACTCTTTCACCAGCTGACTCCCACTAAGGTAAAGGGACATGGTTCTACCAAAGTATTAAATAAAAAAGAATTAGGTAAAGGGACATGGTTCTACCAAAGTATTAAATAGAAATGTACTAGGTAAATGTACATAGTTCTACCTGTCTGGCATAGCCAGACCCTTTACCTACCGCATAGCGGGGAAAGGGTCTGGTCAAATGCAATAGTATGACCTGTTCTGGTTCCCCACGTTAAGTGGGGGAAACCGCAACGGCCATTAGCTAACCGCACTATCCTAATAAAATGCGTGTAAAAAATCGGATCTCTGTTGCAGCATCCAGACGGCTAGCAATGGCGACTTGCTGCATATGCAGGAGTGATCTATCTACTGTTCAGGCGAAGAAGCGGAGGAAGAAATTATATGGTATTAGCTAGAAAAGAAGCTGTGACGTTATTAAGCTTCACAAAATATCTGAGCTGGAGCAACAACTCAAGCTGTTAGATCAGAGTGACTTCCACATATAGCTTCTTTCATCTTTTCTTTCAGTGACACCAAGTAACTGCATGCTCTCCCTCATTGCACCTTCTGCATCCACACTTTAATTAACAAGCTAAAAAAATGAAACGCGTGCTGCAGAATTGTGCGCTTTTTGTGGTAAAATTGACATTTCACGCACCAATGTATGAGTCCGCAGAACAGGTCATACTATTGCATTTGACCAGACTAAGTTCTACCAAAGTATAAGGTAAAGGGACATGGTTCTACCAAAAGTACAGTAGAATGTCAGGGTGTCCAGATAGATAAGTGAATATTCCAGATAGATAAGTGAATATTCCGGATAACTGAACTCTGTAGAGAGGTTGACCTAAGTCAGTGTTGGGGGTAAGCCAATGTACATGTTTTACTAATACAGCTGCTTCTATGGTTAAAAGCAGCCTCCAACTAACTTTTTTTTGATAAGCAGCATACTTCCAGCTTGTCCTTAATGCTTAGCACCACTCTTTTCCTCTTGCCTGTAGCCATTCTCTATGTCCGGTTGACCGACGTTTCCGATAACTGAAGTCCGGATAACTGACATTCTACTGTAATAGGTAAAAAAGTATTAGGTAAAGGGACATGGTTCTACCCTTTACCCACTAACTATGTATTAGGTAATGCGACATGGTTCTACCAAAAGTATTAGGTAAAAAAGTAATAGGTAAAGGGACATGTAGTAGGTAAAGGGAAATACCCACTAACTATGTATTAGGTAAAGGTACACAATCCCCACTACTACTTCTCCCCACGCTCGCTAGCTCGCTATAGCTACGAATAGTCTGGAGGCGCGCAGTAATTTAACAAACTTACAGATAGTCAATACAATAGGAAGATATGTTTTATGAAGTCACACTAACACAACTTACTTGTTGGATGTCCCCATCACAACCCCCACTACTTCTCCCCACGCTCGCTAGCTACGAATAGTCTGCGGCGCGCAGTAATTTAAACAAACTTACTCCGCCCACTCTGCACGCATGCTCTTCAATTCCTCAGTTTTAGCTTTGGATATTGTGGGCGGGGAAAAAATACGCGACGACGTCTACTTACTGGACTTTTGTGGACGTATACTCTCAATGACGCGATGGCGGGAGGGGGCTCAGCTGCCATGCATGTTTTAGCAAGGAAAGTTATAAAAGGTGAGTTTTAATGTTTTTTGTGGCACATATAACCCATAGCCAGCAATTTGAATTAGGGGTTCTAATTTTGCACCGGAAGCCACATCCACTGTTTTATTTTCTTCAATCATTTTTACACATAATTAAATAATTTGATGTAGATAGCTATCTATATTGATGACACTAATTTAGTCTCTATAGCTAAGTTCATTGAATACTGAATGAACAAGGCTGTAGGAAGCAAATTTCAAGTGGTCTGGCCAGGAAATGGGTGTGGTCTCAATAAAGTTCAAAATCGTAATTTTAGAAATACAATAAAATACAAAAACACTAAAGTTTAAAATTTATACGAATTGTCCTTGTGAACATAAGATAGTTTGGCCTTTCTTGAGAGCCCGCACGAGATGCTATTAGCTATTTTCTTCTATTGTATCCAAGGAGGCAGAGGTCTGGCAGAGCACTACACCTTTGAATGGAGGAAAGGCAATTTAGAAAACCAGAGGGAACTCCCTCCTTAATACGGGCTTATCCTTCCCAAAACTTTGGTTCAGGAAAATCTAAGTTGCGTGGCTGGTGTCGAACAGCACGCGGTAATGGACCTCTGAGTACTGTAAGCAGTAAGCGGGTGAGGTCGGGGTGTGGTCTCGCAGAAAAAATGGTCGGGCCAAAACCCAACCAGCCATACCACTTCCTACGGCCTTGATGAATACTTAACTGATAGTGGCAGAGACAGCATATGAAAAGTGGGAGGGGGGGGGTGCTAAGACGGCCACCTGTCAGGTTGGCTATCATACACTGAGAGTGCATCATGTTATACATGAATAGCTAATACTTTTAAGAGTATATGAAATTTGATTGCTGTAATTGACTTTAACCTCTATGAAGTATTCTGAAATTCCTTTATCCCACAATATGGGGGGGGAGGAGGAGGCTGAGTCCCCCTCCTAAAAAGTAAGGGGGCTCAAGCCCTCATCTGCCCCCTGGATTCTCTGCCACTGTGATAGTGCAATAGACTTCTCGCATAGTGGGCTTCTAATAACAACGAGGGATGAACCGATACTCAAACTCCTACAGGTTCATATGCCTTGTAACTAAGAATTTAAATTAAAATATTAAATGTAACATAGCTTGACTTACCTGTGTGCTTAGAGCTAGCTGCAATTGCATGCCTTGTGGTACCTGGGATAATTGGTGCAAGTCTTATACATTTGTGGTGGCTAGGCCTTTGGACTACAAGGTACATATTGTGGCTAATTATTTACTTCTGGTCACTGAAAAGGGGGTTAAACCGAACCCCCCTGGCTATGGGTATGAAAAAAATAATCTGCTTGCATGTGAATGGAGGGAGCACAGGAGAGCTTTAGGTGTATGTTGTTGTGTAGATGATCTTTCACACAAATCATGCACACTTCTGAAAATTAATTTAGATTTAATGATGCCTTCACTGGTTTTCTTTATGGTCGATCAAATGATAAAGTTGAATATCTGTTATATGTACGTGTATGCTAATTGAGTTGACTATGTATGTTAGCTATCTATATTAGTATTAGGGGATGAGATTTCCCCTTAGTGAAAAATTGTTATTCCTATTGTATCTATTGTTATTATTTCTTGTTTGTGTGTTTGTAGGTCTGTTGTTTGCAGTCACCTGACTGTAGGACAAGGTCTGGGGATTCCTCGGAAGGCACATGTAAGGGGCATGGGGTGAATTGGGTGGGGGGTAGGGGGTAAGGTAGTGGTGGGTGTGTTAGGTAGGATTGGTAGGGGTTGGATAGGTGGGGTAATTGGGTAAGGTTAGTTGGGTGGGTTGGGCGGGTGTCATTTCCTTCAGTGCATCAGTCTGTAGTACTGGGTTGGTTAGGATTAGTTGGACCTTACTGAAGTTTAGATTTAATCATCTGTCCCAATGTGTTTGATTGATCGCAACCCTTCACAATCGTTTTTATCGTGTTGTTGTAGATGGTCTCTGTAGCTGTGTTACAGGTGTTGTGTCTGCCTCTCTCTTCATCGTGGTCCATGCTCCCTGCTACTGTGAAGCTATCTCGGGGGATGGGGGTGGTTGTGTGGGAGTGGCTTCTCCTGGTTCAGTGCCGTCTTCTGTCCGGTTGTCGCTTAATCGGTTAGTGTTGTTTCTTGTTGGGTATGGTAGTGTTCGGCTGCGGGGGTGGTGGTTGGGTGTGTGGTTCTGTGGGTCCATTTCCTGTCGGCCATTGTGTGGTGGGTGCAGATGATGGGTGTGGCTTCCTGTTGATGAGCTGGTTTCTGATATAGTTCATAGCAACCATTGAAAAATAGGGGGGAAACAGAAGTGGTGGAAATAATAGCAAGTTTGTTATTTATTCTTTGTGTAACAATTAGCTACAACTTTACTCTTATTGCACTTAGCTAATTAGCTGTAAGTAAGGAGCGTAGGTAGCGAGCAAAACATTTTTGTTTTGTTACAAACGTTTGAGGTTTAGTAGCAGTTGCAACAGAAGCGTTTCATAGCTAGGTTTGCAACTCAGTAGTTAAACATTTATAACAAAACAGTTGGAACTTGGCCAGGGTTTAGTACCTACACCGCGACGTGTTAACCTTATTTTGTACGCAGGGATAGGTGGCTATCTAGACTTATTTTTACCATAAAAAATATATTTAGCTATCAGCTATACTTGAATCGTGTAAGCTAATACTTGCTAGATTAATTTAAAGATATAGTTTTTGGGTGCATTACGGTTACATTTCTGTTTTGTTGAAACAGCACTTTTAATGAATAAAAGACAGACTCTTTCCCTGCCATTCCAGCAGCCGTACTACTGCAAATAGAAATTTCAAGCGGTAACTATGCCCGCGGGCTATAAATTAGTTATAAACCAATATATATTTTTATAACTAATATCCTGGCTCTATTTTACACCTTGTCTTGGATATGTGGCTTCCCCTCCCACTACATACATAGAACCCTGAAGATGTAAGCAGTTGTGAGGGCTTTTAAGAGTATTGCTGGATTTTATTTCTCTAACTGAGCTGGTCATCCGGTAGGAAAAAAATTGGCACAATATCTGTGGACAGTACCATTTGATTAGTGAATTCTGCTTGTCTTGGCTAATACCTCATCATGATGATAGCCCAGTTGCCTAACTGTGTTTGTTGATTAGGTTTGTGGCACTTTAGATAGGTGTTGCACAATTATCACTGAGTGTTCACACGTATGGTGGTCTCGCTGAAACAATAGAATATCCCGTGTATGAGTGTTGCCAGCATTGTGCTTATTATTTTGTATCGCTAGGGCTTATTCCATTTAATGCACGTCCAAAGTGTGGATAGAACCTAAGTTAATATTATTACGGTTTGTTAATCAGTGAGTTTGTGATAGTAATGACTGTTGTCTGAAAAATGATTCACCAAATTGAGGGAACATCAGATCACAATAGAGACAAAAGGAATTTTGTTGGACATATATATTTTTGTTGTTAACGCAGCCACAATTACAGAAAAATGCATACAATTGTATTTAATTTGGAATTTAAAAAAAAATTTCCGGTAATTGCATTTTTTTTAGCTACATAGAGTACTGGTAGAACCTCTCGTATCCGGACTCCTCACCTCTATTATCCGGGTGCCTAAATCTGGACAAAATCAATTAAATGAGTGGGTGGATTGACATTCTAGTGACCTTTCCAGACATATGTAACTAGATTGAAAATACATTGTCTCAGAGATACGGGCACTTTCAGAGTTACCGGCACCCACTGGTCCCAAGGCGCCCGGATAAGAAAGGTTCTAATGTATATATATTTATTGCAGCCATGATATTTTTTGCTTGAATATTTCTGCATCACGCGAGCGTTCTGTATTTTCCCATAGTGTTATTGAATGCTCGAATAAGCATGCACGTAGCAAGTAAAATCAATTAAAATTGTATTGTAACTGGTTAAGAAAAAATATCAAGGCAGCAATAAATCACTTATCACACTCGTTGTACAATATGGGAATGATATTTTACTCTCACACAATATTTCACTTTCTCTTCGGCTCATGAAAATATTTTGCATGCTTCTAAAATATTTTCCCATATTGCACTCTGACTCGTGCTATAAGTATTATGTATGTATTTGCAATGTATTTCAACACTCTGGTTGAATATTAGCTGGCATCAAAATTTTCAATCAGTATTTTATCATGACATTGTATTATTGTAGTATTGTGTCATTGAAATAATAATAGAGATGTTGTTGTTGTTTTTGTTGTTGTTATGCTATCGATGTCTACTGTGAGACTGAACACATGATATGAAAGTAGATATTGAATTATGCATGATTGTGGCGTGATGAAGGTGGTGGGATTAGGTTACGTATCACAAAGTGTATAAGTTCAGATTGGAAGTTGATACTATATATATATTTGTTGTTGTTGTTGTTATTTTGTTTTTATGTAGCTTGATGGACTGAAGTCTTGTGACACTGAAGCTGTGAACTCTGATGACCAGTACATAAAATCCAACATCTTTATTGTCACTTTGTGTTATAAAATATGTATTCTATTGCAATGAATAACGTTATTTTAAAAAAATTGATTTTTTATTATTATTACCGGTAATATTATTATTATTATTAATTATAATGATTAATAACATTGATTTTATGATCACAGCAAAAAAAGGAGAATGTAAATTGGTAAATATTAGCTATTAATATTAAATATTAGCTATTATAAAAATGAAGGTCACTCGATGCCGCTGATTGTCCCCAGGATAGCCACATGTAGTTCCCTCTTTATTAAATTAAATTGCACTCTAATAAACTACTTTGACTTGACGTCTTGGAAAGGTTGGGGCTATCCAAGATAGGGAGTTGGGTCATCTGAACAGTTACAAAATACTGGTAGTTCACTTTCTAATAAGTTGTACTAGAATGAAGAACAATAATACTGGAGACATTCCCTTCACACGTTTGATACAGATTAGTGCATGTAAATTGGTGCGCGCACACACACATTTATATATACGTATACTTATTATACTGAGTACGGAAAAACATTTAATAGCACACCGTTTTTTTTACGTGCCAAATTGGAGTGGTAATATGGTGAGAGAACCCATATGTATTTGCAATAAGTGATTTCTTGTACTTCTCGTGATATTATTACTCTACCAGTTATTGATTTTGCTCGCTACGCAAATGCATGAGTAGTGGTGTGGAAATCATTGCATGAGTAGAAGTATAATTATGATGTATAGTTCACAACACAATCATGAGTATATATAATTGATTAATTTCCTTCTTTTAATGTTCCAGAATGTGGAGTTTCACCACATAGAGCATTTAACAAGTTGTGTTAAATATGGGAAATCATAACACACTAATATGTGGAAATACTTTGATAAAATATCAAGGGTACAATAAATATAATATTGAATCCTATTGGATTATCAAATGCTTGCACATGATAAAGCAGTAGCCATAATGTGTTCCAATGCCATACGTAGCAAAGATTGTGGTTGAGCATTGTGTTTTTGTGCTTCCAAGTTCTTATGCTGATTATTGTATACAATTAGTACTTTCGAGGCAATGTTAGAAACTGTCTACACGTAGGTATATTTTATGCATATGTATGAATTGAACAAAAATCACCAGGTAACATCTAGCAACATGTATGCACAATACAAACATACATACACACACAGCAAATTGTACATAATATTTAATTTGGTAGATGTTTTTAATGAACTTATCTTTCCGACAATTTAACTACATACAGTAGAATGTCAGTTGTCCGAAAACAACCAAAACTCAATAGTGGCACGTGCAGTCACGAATAATTTGCTTGACCACACCCTCTCATAGCACTCTACAATACATTTTTCTATTATCCGAACACCCCTTGGTCCCAGTGTGTTCGGATATGTGACATTCTACTGTATTAAGTAGCTAATCAGTCACACAAGAACTGGAGAAAACAAGTATTTTGTACAACATGCGCACCTCATTGGTGAGGACAATTATTGTGCGTGTGTGTGTGTGTGCATGTGTGTGTGTGTGTGTGTGTGTGTGCAGAACTGAGAAGATATACAATAATTTATTCAACTGTCAGACTGGTTTGTTACCACACTATAACACAACCTATCCTCTGCCTGGCGTATGTTCACAGGAAGTGTATCAACAGTTGTATGTTCATCACTGACAAAATTTGGTAAATATATCTTTTTATCTTTTTCAGCAATTTGGTTCCCTTCGCAAATTCAATTAATACAGCCACTCCTTGCATGTTTTGAGCTATCGTTGAATGATTGACAGAGACCGCAGGGATAACAGCCTCACATATGGCAACATCCCATTATAAAAGAAAACTTGACAGCTCCATGGAGCATATATGTGTGAGTGTGTGTGTATGTATGCGTGTGTGCGTCCAAATTGTGTGCTTGTTTTTCACATATCTTAACATGTTTATACTTTATACCACCACCCTCATGTCACCATGTTATTTATTGTTTGTCATCCACTGATGAAGGTCACTGTTAGTGTGATGAACCGAATTACAACAAATAAAGGCTAGTGGAGTTTCAATAAAAACCTTGTTATGTCTATCCCTAGCCAAACAGGTATATTTATAGTAATAAATGTGTGTGCTTGCACGCAAAATTTGATAGGTAGGCAAAGTAAAAGCATTCATTTCTGATATATTGCCCACATGTATCGACTGGTTGCACCATTGGATATTCACATTTAAATAAATTTTTATTTTGAATAACTGAAACTGGCAATATTAAAATAATGTATGAATATGACTACAAATACCACAAAAAAAAAAAACAGCTGGAAATTTTGAAACAAGGAATCAGTTTAGTTATAATAGTTACTTAGATATCCTGGACATCTTCCTAGAAGAATCCTGAAACAGATAATACAACAATTCACCAATAAGTTCACTTCAAGCATAGTAGAGCAAGAAGTATTGCACAAGTCAAAGAACAATAATGAGAAAATGTTAGTGAGCAAGCATTACTGCATCCTACTCTGACCAAGATGTACGAATAAAAACTAAAAGTATTGCATACCCACAGTGACAACACAACTCAGGATTAGGGCTACTAACTGAGAGGCTCTAAACGCATGCATCTACAGTACTTGCAGGGTTTCATACTGAGGGGGGGAAACTGGGATTTCCCCCCCAAAGTCAAGTTTTCCCCCCCAAGAATTTTAGAAGTGATTGTTAAAATAATAATAATAATAGTAGTACAATGACTAAATTTACCCAAATTATGTTTTCTGTTAACAACAAGAAAGTTCACAAACTGAGACTGAGCAGATGACCCCACATATCAATAACCTATAACCACGTATGAAAGCAGCTGCAAAAATATGCGGTCAGGTTGTGGATGCGATTTCTGCGATTTCAACTTTCATCATGCACATACTTTGTAGGATTTTTCAATGTTTCGGGTTGTAACTCTACAACTAATCATATGCTATTTCTGAAAAGTAATTTCAGCCTGAATTCATAATTCATCCTTTAATGTAGACTTTGGGAGCCCAAAGCCTTACAGAAACTTCGAAAATAGTTTTCAGCCAAAAAAAAAAAGCGTTCTGAGGTACTCGAGATCGATGACCTCACGATATAAGTCAGGAACAAAAGGGTTAAGCAGGAAGCACCGTACATAGACATTAAAGTTTCATTTGTGCATGTGTCGTTTCCCACCCCCAAGCAAAAAATCCTGTATGAATCCCTAGGACTTGGGTAAAAAACAACAACAACAACAAACAAACAAACAAACAGAACAACTGTAATTTGCTTAATATCAATCCTTTATGGGTACCCCCAAGTGATAGTGTGTGTTTGTGTGTGTGTGTGTGTGCAAACCACATTTCATTATATTTTTTGGAGCATGCTAATCCATTTTAAAGCTTTCAATATCATATCCCAAAGAAGGTTGTGAATGTACCATTTAATTGTTAATCTATATGATACTCCCAGTAGTAGTACCACCATCATGAGTTTGGCATGAGTACTAGTACCCAACACATGCTTGTAATTCAACATGTACCATCCACCCCCAACTAAACCATATTAGTGGTTGACCAGTGTCTACAAATAGCAGCTGCTTTTGTATGTGCCAGAAGACAGGAGGAGGCTCTGCTAAATCATAGTGGTTAGTACAGAGTCTCTGTCTTCTAACACACTCACACATGCACTTTTAGTTTTTTTTTTGTTTTTTTTGTTAACTCCTTCATTTTTATTAATGAGGGATGAGGGTGTTCCAAGATCAATTTGTCCACTGACTTGACAACAGTCAGGCACAACCCTGGACTCACACACACGTTATACATGATACACATTAAAAAAAAAAAGGAAAAAAATATGAAGGAAGGGAGAGAGGGACGGATGGAGGAAGAAAGGAATAAGGAGAAAGAGAGAAAAGATGAAGCAAAATATAGTTTGGACAATGGCAAACAAACACACACACACAACACACACAACACATACATAGAGGTTAAGAATACATGATATACACAAAATATAGTTTGGATAATGAGTTAATTGTTGCTTTTATTGTTTCTACATTTCCATTTAATAATTCACATGCACACACACGCACACACTTTTTTTTGTTAACTTTACATTATAATTAATGAGGGGTGACTGTTCCAAGTTAAGCGGGAGGGAGGATAAAGAGGACAATGAGAGAAAAGATGAAGCAAACAAACACACACACACAACACATACATAGAGGTTAAGAATACACGATACACACTAAACAAAAAAAATAAGGAAGGGATAGAGGGAGGAAGGGAGGGACCAAAATTAATAAAAAGGAAAGAAAGAGAGAAAAAATAAAGCAACTGAAAGTAAAATAAAGGAACACACACACACTACTGATTTAAAAAACAACAGTCAGGCGCAATCCCTGGACTCATGATACACACTGTAGCAAGCACTTGAAATGGTAAGGCCAGGGAGTGGGTGCAGTCAAGCTATGATAAGTGTGGCTCTTGAAAAATATGGGATGTTAACAAAGATTTATATTGAAAGAGAAGATGAGGTCATATGTGCCACAAAAAATCCAGTTCAGCAGCATGCATGTAGCATATGCCCAGTTAAATATCTGACACACCCACTCTTAAACTCAAAAGTGGTCCGATCAAAGTGGATCTGCCAGATCACTTGCTACGACCATGCATACGCACACACCCGCACATACACACACACATACATACACATACATACACACACACACATACACACACTCACATACATACACACATACATACACATACATACATACCACACACACATACTGTACAATAGAATAAAAATTAAGTTGTGGAAAAAGATTGCCCAACTAGTTCAATGGTAAATTGAAACAAAGTATCTGAAAATTGTCATGTCGTACGTCTAGTACATAGTACGTTTTCACAAGATGGCGAGCAAATTTCTCTATAAAAGACTTATGGTAGCAAATAGTTTTCTCCAGATGATAGTAATAGTAATAATAATAATAAAATAATAATACTAATTTAAAAAATAATAATAATAATAATAATAATAATAACAACAACAACAACAATAACATAATGATGATAACAGTAATAATAATAATAATAATAATAATAATAATAATAAAAATAGTAATAATAATAATAATAATAATTATGATAATAATAATAATAATAATTATGATAATTATAATTATGATGCTGTATAGGTTCATTACTACGTAATACAATTTCTGGTAGTTTATTTATTAGCTTTCGTAGTAGATTATAACTATAAATAGTCAAAACGTTTCGACCCGTAGGTCTTCATCAGTTGACAAAACACACAATACTAAAAATGACAAAAAACAAAACCAGTTCAATAAAATGCAAAAACCCTGAGGATGCACTAGTTATAGTGACGCTATAACAGGTTGCCATGTTGGATTTAACTCCAGGCCATTGTCCAAGTTAGATGTTGATGGCAGGCTTTGGATCACTACTGCCTCAGTAATCCTTCTTCTGGTGTAGTTCTCAACTCTCTCTTTCACTTTGGCCTCCAACCAATTTACTTTGTGATTACTGTTCCATGCATGTACAGCTATACCATTCTTCTCATCATGCCTTTTTACTGCATATAACGTTTAAAGGAACACCATGGAATTAAAGGTAAATATTCACAAACAGAAATGTGACCTCAGCTTATGGAATACCAAATATACTAATCAATCCTTTCACTACAGTGGTGGCTGCCTATACCTTGAACTTTTAGCAAAATTACCGATCCGTGTTGTTTATTCTCTATCATGACTGGCTATGATTTATTTCTGTATTTTTTTTTTTACATCTCATGTGGATGTTAGGATGGACAGTGATACTCAGTCACAAGTACTACCAGTCAACAAGGACGTCTAAGACTGACTCCATTTTGACAAATTGTTAATAATGATAGGAGTGGAGCTCTAATTCTGTAGCAGTGGTCCTGAGCTACATATAAAACATGGGTCTACTGGGGCCTACTATTATCCCTGTGCTCTACTAACTGCCAACTGCATCACCATATCTCCAGACATGCTACTCCGCACCTTAGTCGCTGATTCAAACCTCACACACTGTCACTCTTACCCAGCATATGTAATTCTTACCTGTAGAAAACATGATGTCTGAGCATTCTATATTTCCTCTGGTTTGCCATGCCATGTGTTAAGCACACTGAGACATACCTACAAACAAACACAGATACATACAGTCACTCATACTACATAACACAATGAGAGGCGATATGGATAGACATTCATGGAGTTCCACTACATATCAATAATTTAATTGTTGTCTAGCATCCTAGTAAATGTTGGAACTTTCTCAATCAAACGACCTGAAGTTTTTTTGTATTGTTTTGTTGTTTTTTCCCGTTTATTCTCCTTTCCTTTTTCTCAGACCCGTTTTGATTGAGAAATTTCATGAGGCAAGTATATGGAACTTTCTCAATCAAAACTTTTCAGTTTTCATTAAAATTTTATTTTACATATACTTGATACCAGCATTCTATCGCCAGGGACATGACTCATTTGATATCAAATAAAACAAATCGTAACGACCACAATAGCACTCATTATGTTAAATATAGCAATTGGCCATGCCTCATGCAATTCACCCTACTACTTGTGATATGACCTCCTAATTAAATTGCAAGATGTGCTGTACAATTAATGCCACTAATTATTTATTACTGCACTATCAAACAAACCGAATACAAAAAATGCAAAAACAGCAACGCTATAATAAATAATAGTACTTACTTCATGCGATAAAATTATGCGTGTTTAATACTAAGGGATGCATAGAGAAAAAAATATACAAACTTAAGTAAACACGAGGATAGGTGATCATAGAGGATTTAAATGCATACATAAAAAATGCATGCCCACTCATACACACACAAAATCTTCAGTCTAAAAAAATTTCATGGCTTAGTATATTAACCCTTTGCGGACGAACGCTGGCGAGCAATTATGTAATTAAATACGCGCACGCCGTAAAACAAATTAGTTGCCTGAGACGACGTTTTACCAGTTGGAGTTCGACACGTGGAAAAAGAAAACGGGTGAGTGTTTCTTTTGTGTTAGGCCTCAAATAATCGGCCTCTAGCGTTGTAGCTATGGTAATTCGTTAGTTTATAGTTTATAGAGTTGTTTTGAATACAAACTTAGTTGGAATTATCGAGGAGGCCATAGTTTGTTAGCTATTTTTTTAGCTTATATTTATGAAAGGAGAAATCACACCCAAGTGTAAGTTCTAGTTTTAATTTGCTTATTTCTAGCTATTTTAGGCCTTTACTTCTTTGTTCTATTTGAAAATAGCTAGACACAAAGTGTAGAAATTTATTTTATTTTATTTAGTTGGTGCACTTGATATAAGTTTTACTTATTTTATAAGACTTATTTTGTAGAATAGAGATTGCAAAATGTATACTATGTAAGCGCTGCATGCTCTGTAACTGTAATAACAGAGCGAGAAAAAGCTTGTCACGAATTCGTGACAGCCGTATTCTCTTGACGCACCGGTGTGTCACAGATTCGTGACCATCGTACGCGCGCGCTAAGTTACGGCGGTCACGGATTCGTGACAATCGTACGCAAAGGGTTAAAGGATGCATACAGAAAACAATACGTATGTATTATTCATTTGATATTGGAAAATATCATGAGTTTGTTGGTTAGTATTTACACGAGTACCACAGGCACGAGTAATACAGCCAATCAGACGAATGATATTCTTCTATCCAATGGATAATAAATTTATTATGTACTGCTCATGTGTTGATGCCATAGTTACTATTGCTATGGCAATGTAAACACTGTAAACAAGTTTGTAACCTAGAGGGACGTAATAACCCCACATGATAACTGTGAACACAGGTGATATGGGAAAATATTATCCTAGGCCTCATCCTGCTTACTTTAGTGCATTTTCTATGTGGCAACAGTTATCAGGCACATAATAAATATAGGTTATACTTTGAATACGGCATAGTATCACAAGTCTTGGTAGTATTGGCACGAGTGCCGCAGGCATGAGGAGACAAAGAAGAGGTTATTTAACAGTTTTTAGGTGCCGATGAGGTTGTCTTCTGAAACGTGAATAAGCATGGTGTCCAACCAGGCGGTGATGTTGTAAGACTTAAATATTTCTAGGAAGGAGGATACAAGAGAAGGAGGTACGAGAAGAGAGTAGGGAATGTTACTTTGCCGTATTCAAAGTGTAACTTATTTATCATGTGCCCATAGTAACCCGACAGGTATGCTAAAGGGGACGCGATAACACTTGGAGAGCCGAAGGGGACGCGACATGGTAAAATATTGGGATAGTTCAAATACTATTGTTCCTATGGGACTAGCTGAGTGCGGAACATGATAAAAATTTGTATGGGCAAGGATAGGTGGTCATGAAAAGAGACTCTACATGATGCATCAAATTAAGCCGCACAAAACAAACAATCCAGAAAAACATTAAACTAGAATACATATCGACTATTTCTAGAATCAATCTCTCCAAGGTCCCCAAGTGATAGTGTGTATGTGAGCCAACATTTCAGGGATAAGGGGGGGGGGGGGGGGAAGGGAACGAGTTACCATGGAAATGAATTAGAATTATGTTAGGAAGGTAATAAAACCGGTTTGTCATTTGCAAAAAGGGCCTTAAAGAGACATCTAACCCACATCTTCTATAAATTGACTATAATTGTATTAAGCTAATCAGCTTACAAGTATAACTTTTGAAATGTATGTCACACCCTCTCCCCCCCTCCCCCTTTCCCACACACAAAGCTCACAATGGTGCAAAGCTGTATGCTAAGAATCCTTACCTAGTATATTTCAATTGACTGCTGCAATATGATATAATTTCAAACTTTATTTAGCAGAAACTAGAGCAACAAAGGTGCGAACCCTCAGCGCTAGCTGTGCAAAACCATTCTATTAACTTTTAAAAACTACTTCACGGATATTAGCCACACCCACTCTCCACACCCAAACCATAGCAAATTACATCTAAACTTATACATCAACACAACCACATCATGTGTATTAAGATAAAAGCTTAAAAACTAAACAATGCTTACTCTAGACTCAGTGACAGAAGAAGGAAGGAATAATGAAAGATAAGGACAAACATAAAAACAGCAGAAAAAAGGGAAGGGGATTAATTTATTAACTAGCAAAACAGAGTAAGAATACTAGAGCATCTAGTTGTGAACCCTAGCTAAATGGCAAAAATACATGTTCAGAGCACAAAATATTTTGCTTAGGTCATTAGCTTGCTTCATCACATGGCAGCTGCATCATGAGGCTGGTAATTTTAAACTCACTGAAGCTATATATACTTACTGACCACTTCATAAACCTGTAACTGACCGTTTGCAATAAGGAGACCTCAGCAGTAATTTTTGCTAGCACATGACTGTCGTCTAACTTTTTGCAATGACGAACAGTGGAGTCCCCGGAATTGAGGATGAACCATACCGTACGTATACCATTACGCATTTCATTCTTTAGGGGGAATGCTTTGTGTATTGGTGCAGTTTGATGCCACTTTTGATGCCTGAATGGCTCCCGTTTCGGAGAAGTGTTGTTGGCAGACAGACAGACAAACCCAGTGGACAACTATAACCCTCAGTGTGCAGCCACACTGAGGGTTAATACAGACTTGAAGGAAATCTATTTTAGTGTGAAACAACCTGTGTACTCTCATACACATGCTTGTAATTCAAAACACAACAACAAGCACAAAAACAAAACCACATAGGTTAACCAAGCCAACTGATAAACAGCCTGACACACACACACACAATTCATAGGTTCCAAGTTTGAGGAATGGAAATCAGTGACAAACCACACCCATTAATTAAATCAACTCAATTGACCACATCCTTCATGTAATTAATGTTATGAATATAATTAATGACAATGACTATTGTTATTTTGATTTATTTTGGAGAATGATTGTAGCTTTTTTGCATTTTGTAATCAATTCATCTGATAATTATAGTGTCAAAGCAGCAATCACTATTGTTCATCATAACTCTCAGCAAGCTAATAATAGTAGAGTGGCTAAGACTGGCCCTCTGGTCAGTATGGACTTTCCTCAGCACTGAGAAGCCCCTTTCTGCCTCTGCATTTGAGCAAGGAATATTCAAACGTCCAGACATCAACTATAATATATGTTCTATCCACTTATTATCAAAAATGAGTTAGCCTTGTCTTTCCTTTCTTTTTTTTTGCTTTCTTAGGAGAAGGTGGTTGGGAACACTCTGCCATTGCCAGTACCACCAAGAAAGAAGTATTCAAGATCAGAAATCAAAATTTGATATGTATAAGTGTTGTGTGGAATTGCATCATGTGGGCCTACATGGATACGCTGCATGGTTTTGCTGATAGAGTATGGTTTTGCTGATAGAGTATGGTTTTGCTGATAGAGTATGGTTTTCTATTAAAGCTAGGTATTAAGTAAACTGTGGTTTCTGATAGGGGATTTCCGTGGCAGACAATAGGCAATCAGAACTTCCGTGCGTGGCAGATTGGTAGAGTAAAATTCCGTGACTGCCCCGGAGCTTTCGTGGCACTTGGAACCTATGCAATTAAAGAGAATAGTCAACATCACACATCACCAAAATTGAAACCTCCTTCCAGCCCCCCCCCCATGTTTACCCTGCTTAGTAAGCTACAATTTATTGCCGGTAAATGTAAAGCTATGATATGTAGCCAAGTCAGGTATTTTGGGGAAGGGAAACCTTCCAAGGATGTCCTCAAGTACTTATGAAAAGAGACCCAAAGGCATATGTACATGAAACAAACTAAACCACTGCTGGAGTAACTATTTAGTCTACCCCATGCAAGAGGTGTGACAACAATGTGTCCCCATCACATGTTGTAATTCAACATGATGCTAGCTACCCAAACAAAACCACAGAGGTTAACCAGTAAACCACAGCAGCTGCTTTTATGTGTGCCCTAGACTCACACTCTGACTTAGGGTCATGCTAATTATATTTTTGCTATGTTTGCACAGAATAATGATCAGCTAAATAAAACAATTTAAATAATAATGACATCACAATAGCAAATAACCTAGTGTATGAAAAATGTACTGTAAAAATTAACAACAACAAAACAAAACGAACAAAAACAAAAAACAACAACAACCTATGAATATCTGCTAATGCAAACTAATAGTGAGTGTTGTCCAGTAACGCTGTCAATTGTCCCATGGGACTAGGATGATAGAGAAGTCCCTTGGGATGTCCATGCCAAAAATAAAAAAAATTATGAAATTTAAAACTTTCTCTGCTAGGGAACCCCTCCCTGTGGTTGAAAAGTAGCCCTAGCCCGTTGTGGTTATAGTCACATGACCGACACGCCCAATTTTGGGGGGCTTTGCCCCCATATCCCCCAATATGCTCGGGAGGCTTCGCCCCCCACACCCCCCAGATGCTGTGACAAACATATGAATCAGGCTAATGTGAGTGAATTGAACATGAATAGGATGCTGCTGAATTGTTAGGGCCTTGTAATATGCCAGTGGACATTTGACGGCATTACCGGACTACTATGCATATCATACAGATGTACACACAAAGAACAGTCCAACAAGAAGGGAGAAAGAAGGGAGAGTAAGAAAGAGATAGATGGAAAAAAAAAAAAGTTTCATACAGAGGAGGAGGGGGAACTGGGATTTCCCCCTCAAGGTTCTAGCTTCCCCCCACCCAAGAAGTTATAAATAATTGAATAATAATATACTAGATCAGATTTAATAGCAATAACAATACCGCGCACAATATGCACTACAAGTGCCAGGTCCACTACACTAAACTACATCTTCCCCAAGCAAAACATGCGAAAAACACCATATCCACGTACACACAAACCCGCGCGCATACACACATCTAACCATGGCACGATCAAGCTTTCCCAGTTTGAAATAGAGAGCACCACTACCGTTGAGTATCTCTGGAGGAATATCAGCTCCCACTTTATCTGTCAGAATGACTTATAGTATGCATCAACAGAACCCTAAACAACAAGAACGTCAACAAAAACTTGAGTCAAGCGCTTTTTGTACCATTTTGCTACTCCAATTTTAGATGTTTGTGAAGATCGTAAATAACAACTAAATATGCAGTATTCTGCTTACGTTGTTCAGAATTGGTTGTCATTATTTTTATTATAAAAAAAGCTCCAGTTTTTGTATTATGTAGCAGGGCTCTGAATCACATAGTGCCTCCAGATGAGGGCACTATATGTGACTGTCTATGGGAAGATCGGGCACAACGCAGCATGCGTAGACGTTGCGAAAAGATAGATTTAGTTCTTAAAATTGTATTAAATAAGCCTAACGAAGGGAACGGTTAGGTGATATATAGCAGGAATGGCTAAAGCTACGGCGATAAAACTTGGAGAGCTTAATATCTGGATGCCGAGGAGTGCGTAAGTGCAAAAAAAAAAAATGTTTTCGTCGGGGCCGCGTTGTGCCCGATTTTCCTGTAGACGGTCACATATGTAGTGCCCTGGTAGAGGGCTACTACATGTAGTGCCCTGCCTCTCAGGGTATTAGCAATGACTACCGTTGCTATTTTCTAAATTAGTTAAACACTGTGCGTTTGTTGGGAACTACTGTGTTTAGGGTCCCTCTGGCGTCATTAGTAGTACCCTTGTTTCACTGGGGATGCCACAACCCTGGCACTTCAGGACCCTACACAGTAGTGCCCTCGGTGACAGTGCCTAATTATTATATAATCAGTTCCAAATACATTACCAAGTACCATATTCTTGCAGTTAGACGTTGCCTTCAATACTTAACCTCCCAGCTCGAGAGACTTAATAAAACGTCAGCCACTCTTGAATAGTAGCTGCAGACAAATATTACTGATTCCACATAGTGCATTAGACCACTATAGGACTTCCAAATGTAGGAGTAAATTCATGTACTCTATAGTCCACTTGGTCAACATTAATAACAACTCTTGAATTAATAGCCACTATTGAATAGTAGCATTCATCAGCAATAAGTTATAAAGAAACATTATTGCAAAAATGCTCTATCAAAGTAAACCCAACACATGGTTACAATTCAGTTCTCATGAGATGCTGAGCAAAATTTCATATTATATGGTTGGTTGGTTTACCCGCCATATATGACCACCAACTATGGACTGGAGCTAAACAAATGACTTACCACACCCACCTATACATTCCCCTGCATCAGGACACTGCCCAGTTCTATATTGCATTGACCACACCTACCATTAAATCCCCCTGTTCCAGGATACTAATGCATTGACCACACCCACCATTAAATCTCCCTGTTCCAGGATACTAATGCATTGACCACACCCACCATTAAATCTCCATGTTCCAGGATACTAATGCATTGACCACACCCATCATTAAATCTCCTTGTTCCAGGATACTAATGCATTGACCACACCCACCTTTAAATCCCCCTGTTCCAGGATACTTCCCAGTTCTATCTAAGTCTCCATATCATCTGGGAACTGGTCTGTCACTTTCTTCAAGTACTCCTAAATATTTCCTAGTTGCTAGGCTGAGCTGCCAGAACCTTCTCAAAACACTGGGTAGCATTTTTACTGTCACCTTGGGCAATGTACATCGTGAGGCAACACATCGCTACTGGACAAAAACCTGGTGGCCTGCAGTGAACATGAAACACTAAATTGTTGTATACAATTAGTCTACTAAGTATACAATACACTATAGACAGAAATGTGAGTTTATGTGGGCTTGTAATTAACCCACACTATTTACCAATCACAGCTAAAAGTTTTCCTAGGTCATTTTAGGGAAAAATTTCCTCACAGCAATTACAAGTGAAGTAACAGAACAATAGCAGGAATTCATACAGTAGATACCACCCCCCCCCTACCCCCAGCAAATATTTCTAATCATACTTTTGATAATGCATGCTGTATTCAATACTGAACATGAATACATTTTACAATAGTATACTCCAGCAGTTCTTATAACTTGTACGCCAGTTAAATTATACTTCCAAATACTTCTCATTCTTTTAATCGACTCCCTCAAGTGAAAAATCTTGTATGAATCCCTGCACTGCATTAGTCAACCACTGTTACAAATTTGAAGTCATTCCCATATAAAAAAAAAGAAAGAAAAAAAAGAAGACTGAATAAAAGCGGATGGAAGGGAGGAGAAACAGAGAATTAGGTGGGGTGAGCGGGGAGGATGAAGAAGGAAGGAGAGAAAAAATTTAGTAACAGGGGGAGGGGTAGGACATCTTGTTTAAATTTAAGCCTGACTGATTGTTCATCACTGGACTATGAATATGAAGCTAAACATTCATACTGTGTGCTATACGCTGAGCGTCTAACAAAGCTGTAGAACAACTGGTCCAGTGGGTACAACACTTCTCTATATGCGACTGTCTACAGAAAAATCACGCCCAATGTGGCCTCCATCAAAAAAATAATAATAATAATAAAAAAATTTTTTTTTTGCACTGAGTCGTCAGCATCTAGATATTGAGTTTCCAAGTGTTATAGTCATAGCTTAAGTGGTTCTCAATACATTCTACATAACCGTTCCCTTCCGTTAGCTTATTTAATGCAATTTTAAGAATTCGACCAACCTTTTCCTTGACATTTACACACGCCATGTTGTGCCTGATTTTCCTGTAGACGGTCACATATAATGACCTGTATTATCAAAAATTAACCAACTGTATGAAATGTATGTGGATGTAGCAATTTCTGCAGCAACCTCCGAACACAAGAGTTTTGTATAGGCATACAGGGAGCTGGGGAAGGAAGAATATTCTCTAAGTGAAAGTCTCTCCCCCTCCCACCCCCCTCAAGAAAAATAATCATAATCACACTCTTTCTTAAAATATGCTGTACTCTATACTAGCCATAGAATACATACACAACAGTACCCTCTAGCAGTCATTACAACACAATGCACACACCGAGTTCTCGTCTTCACCTATCCAAGTACAAAAATGAGTGTGGCTTAGCATACTTGAAGTCTCCCCTCAGCAAAAAATCCAGTATGAAACCCGGCCAATATGTAAATTCCCGATGATGCTTATGTGTGACCTACATGTAACACCCTCGCCTGTTTTATTATGCCCATCAACTCTAATTGCTATGTTTCCAAATTGGCACCTTTACTTTCTCTTTGTGAAATTTCTCATTATTATTACCTGAGTTGTCTTGTGTTGTTCTTTCCTCCCTGGCTCACTCAATGAGTGCTGTTCCTTTACCAGCAGCTGACAAATGGGAGTGCGTCTTACAGCGTCCCCTTTTAGTGGGTTGTTTGTGTTGGTGGTAGTAGTAGTAGCTTCTGTGCTGAAAATACATGAAATAAGACAAAAGCAAAAAGAAAAAAAGAAAAAAAGTGAAGTCAGAGAATATGCAGTACTCAATACTAGCCATGAAACCTTTTCACAATATCATA
>WLWD01001151.1_pt1 | contig 76210 bp, 48 predicted proteins | sample 6712731 | NCBI WGS metagenome assembly WLWD01 (sample SAMN12718690, study PRJNA576275) | sponge metagenome | isolation source: marine sponge | host: Mycale hentscheli | place: New Zealand: South Island, Marlborough, Capsize Point | collected 2014-11-01 | reverse complement strand
TTAAACTGAATCAATATAAAAAATAATTATCAGCAAGCAATAAAATTATATTCCATTGCTTTACTTCTGGGAGAGTACAGTGCTTAATAAATCACTCTTCAAATTCTCTCTACAATGAACTCTATTCTCTCACTCTAATCATCATAGCTAATGTTTACAGTCAGAATTACTAGGCCATGCATTAACTACGACAGCTGCATTTAGAAACAGAAAACAAAGCAAATACTTTGGACATTGCCAAACATTTATATGTGTGAAAGGTAGGTGTCTTAAAATTTAAGGAGTTACCAGCACTTATAACTAGCACAAAATATCATAGGGTGAGGCCACAGTGCCCCTTACCCTCCCCCCCACCACCTCCCCCCTCCCCCCTCTCCAATTCAGATATTGTTAGTATCACGTTTCGCTCATTATATTCTACATTTTTAGCAATTTTCATGTCAGATATCATTGAAAATCCTGGACCAAACCACTAAAAATATATATTTATAATGCTGTAAGGACAGTACATATTTATTTGGAAAATGCACCATCTCCACACTGAGTTTGAAGTGTATTGAGGTGCTATGCTTACTCTTTCAGCTTTAAGATTGACATTAGCTTGAGCTGTTTTAATCAAGTGATTTGCTACGTCATGGTGCCCTTGTTTTGTGGCCAGAATCAAAGGAGTCATCCCCCACTGAGAGAAATACGATTAAAAGTTAAACATACAACTCTTATCTGGTCAGCTTTAAACTTACACCATCTTTGACATTAACATCTGGTGCAATCTTGCGTCCTTGAGGTGCCGGTTCTTTAGGAGATGGTACCATGCACTTGACAGCTCTTAATAATCCCTTATAGCATGCCATGTGTAATGCAGTAAATCCTCCCTGTAATCACAGAAACCATATTGAGGAAAACACATTACTTAAAGAAAAAATGGAGTAAAACAACAACAACAACAAACAACAAACAAGAAGTAACACAAAAAGCTTACTTTTTTCTTTTTGTTAATGTCAGCGCCAGCTTCAGTCAGTTCTATGACAATGTCTTCATTCCCTTTCCTACAGGCAGTAGTGATAGCTGTCCAAGAAGACTAAAGAAGAAAGTAAAATGATTAGTTGGATTAGCTGACAAAAATCAACAACAATAAGAAACGCCTATAGCTATATTACACTATAAACTTGTTTTATTACTTTGCTTTCATGATCCAAGTCAATGCCCTCAATTCTACACATCGTCTGTACAAGTTTCAAACTATTGTCTTGACTAGCTTGCATCAGTGGTGTCCATCCAGCCTGTAAAAATACGTGAGTATGTGAACAGACAGTGGATTGTACCAATGCACAGTTGAACTTACACTGTTTGTTATGTTGATATTCGCACCAGCTTTGACTAAGCTCTGGATGATTTTGCAGCGATTTTCTTGCCCTTTGTCTGATTTTGCCTCTGAATTGAATTTAGACTGAGCTGCCCACATTAGGGGACCCCAACTAGACTGTTGAGTAAAAAAAAAGGAAAAAAGGTAGTGACAGCAACAACAACAACAACAAAAACTGTAACAACAATAATAGGAATATAATTATTAATAATAATAATTTGTATACATTTGTGTGTCAGTAATGACGATGATGGTAACCGCGACCTATGAAGTTCTATCCGCTCTGAGCTGAAAGAAAAAAAAAACTAGATAAAACAGTGTTCCATATCGGACTTGAAGCCATGTCCTCCATGTAGCAGTTTTTGCATGCTTACTATTACACCATCAGACCTGATAGCTTTGAGGTTCTTGGAGTACCTTATTGGCCTATTATATAATATTCTTTTTTTATTTGGTTGGTTAGAATGGAGTTTAACAGAGGTTAATGATGACTGGAAAAGGGTCGGCGGCGGGAGAAGAAGGGCAGGGTCAGGGCCAAGCATATGCAGTAGAGCAAAGGCATTCAGCTGAGCTATAGCAAGGTGGCAAGAGGAGCTTCTAGTTGTTTGGCTCCCACCCACCTCCCTAAGCACAGGAGGAGTGTAGGAGGACGGAATAAACACTTCCAGTGACTTCATTTCATAGTCACTGTGAAGGGTTTTGGACGGCTGTGAGGGAGTTAGCTCAACCCTCACAAGCCACTTCCCCCAGGAAGAAGTCATCCCGAAGTGCAGGGAAAGGGGGAGGGCTAATTACAGCTGCAAAGGCCCCACCTGAAGCCAGACTTCCAAAGCTAAAGGGCTCATTAATCATTACTTTTCCTTTTTTTTTCTTTTTTTTTCTTTCCTTTTTCCCCCTAGGTCTTGCCCTGTCCACCCCTTACTTTATAAATCTGGGTGTCTGTATTCATGAATAACTTGTTTGGGAAAGCGTATTCACCTATAGTAGCTAACCATAATCCACCACATACATATGTATCATGGGTAAAAGAAGGCAGACAAGCATGAGAACACAAGTGTCATATAATAGAACCAAGTGAGAAAAGGCTGACTGATACAATACTTCAGTGGTGAAGTGAAAGAAAATACACAGAAAAACAGAGATATTGAGGAGCAGGAGAGGTAGATGAAAGAGGAGAAGGGAATCTATGAGTTGAAGAGAGGAATAAGAAAAACTGAAATGGCTCAGGAAGAAAGAGAACAGGAGAGGGAAACCTTGTATAATAATACCTTATGCTACTGCATTCCTAATTTACTTGCTAGTAAATTTTAATCCAATGTTGAATAATAGATATAAATGATATTTTTACAATATCAGTTTTTTTTTGTTTTTTGTTTTTATGCAGGCCTATGTAACACAAAATGTTTAAGTTCTGTCTTAAAGGCCATAATATATATTTTTTGTGAAGTTGGAGAGTTCAACGTGATAAGTTGGACTTACAACAGAGTTCACTGCATCTATGTCTAGCTGGACAGGATTGCTGGGGTCCACAAGACTTTCCACAATTTCATGATGTCCCTCCTTGCTGGCCAATATAAGTGCTGTGTAATCAGCCTATAGAAGAACATGGAAGGATTTAAGAGCACATCCATATTGCCTTATGTGTGTTTATCTTACTGTAATGGTCACTATGTTGGGATCAGCTCCATGCTTCAACAGCACTTTAGCCACCATTACATGGCCTTTGTGAGCAGCTATCATCAGAGGAGTCCACATTTGCTAAAAGTTTCAAGATGTTCAAAACACACTGAACTACTGATGTACAAAATTAAAATAAAAATAATATAAAAATGCTCACTACTTCATATCTTCTTGTGTTTGGATTAGCACCTTTTCTGAGCAAATTTTCTGCTAAAACAGCATCACCACTGGAAGCAGCTCGAATCTAGTTTGTATTTTATCAAAGGAAACAACTAAACCATCGCATAAAAATATCAATGGCACTTACTAATCTGACGTTTACGCTTCCGACATGAATAACAGACTGCAAAACGGACTTTCCAAATTTTTTAAATTTGCTCCCAAGTCCCTATAAAATCAAAATAGGTATGCAATTGTATCACTAAAAACTAGACCCATACAGTATCTTTTGGAGCTTTTTCTTCAGTTTCTAATTCAAACTGTGGAAGTGTTTCTTGGTGTGGAGTGAGTGGAGTTGCTCCCTCAATTGATGAACCTGAGGCCTGTGATGGTTCTATGTCTGGTAAGGTAACATCACATGCCATATGGTCTTCAGGTTCATTGTCACTTGAAATATCATATTGGTGTGGCTCATCTTCTTCAAAAGTATGTTCATCTTCTAAAAAGTATGGGCGAAAAAGTTGTTCTAACTCCTGGTTCTTGTTCTTGACTGCAATGTCTTTTGGTGTATTGTTGTTCTAATAAAGAGAGAGAGAGATAAATCAAACTATTCTCTCGGTCTCATTAAGTTCATTGCATACTATATCTCTGAGATCTAAAGCATCTGGGTACTTTAGAAGATCTTTTACAATACTTGTCCAGCCACATTCAGTTGCTGCATGGATTGCTGTCCTTCCTTGAATCTACAGATTTATTTAAGCAAAACAATTTAAAAAACCCCCAACTAATTAAGAAAATGAAGTTGTTACACATAGCTATAATATTATACATGTACATTCAAATTAAATTATGTGCTTATATTTCGTCTTGGCATTCATAAAACTAACAATATCCTCTCTTTAAAAGGATTAAATGAAATGCAAAGGAAATTCCATTATTGTTGGCCCTCGAAGCCACAAAAGCAAACATTTTTCAAGCTTTTACACAAAAAGTTAAAATTTGTGAATCTAGGAAGTCATGAGTTGTTATATTATGTGAGTACAGGTGACTGCTGGCTATAACCAGTGGTTTGGCTCCTCATATAGAAGCAACTAAATTTTGTTTTAATTCTTTTTCATCAACATTCTGAATGAAGAATTTCATCCCATTTGTATCTCTCATACCCGCTGTGCCACAAAGAGTCTATTTAGTTTTAAATATTACTGGAAAAACTTCGAATTGCATAAGGACCAGTCCTTGTTACTACTGTTATAATAATTGTGAATAACAAACAAGCATCCTTACATCTTGGGCTTTTATGTCAATGACTTCTTCCTCCTGGCTGAGCAATGATCTAACAATTTCTTCATTTCCATTCTCTGCTGCTACTATTAAAGCTGTCTTCCCATCTTTTGTCCTTGCATTAAGGTCAGCATGATGTTCTTTAAGGAGAGTGAACATTTCCATGTCATTGCTTTGAACTGCAAATGTCAGAGGTGACATTCCCAGTACCTAAGGTCATAAAATAAAATGAAGGGTGAATGAATGGTGAAGTACAAGAGCCATTACATATTCTCGGATATTTATGTCGGCCGCATAATCCAAAAGGTATTTGACCACAGAAGCTTGTCCTGCTCTAAGGGCTATCATCAAAGCCGTGCATCCTCTCTAAATTATTGATAAATTTAAATGACTAAAAATTTCAAGCAGAAATATTTGGCATGACTAATAGCACATACGGCATCCTGGTAATTAATATCTGCTCCGTTGTCCAATAATAACTTGATGCTGTCCTGATGGCCGTACTTTGCAGCACACTGCAGAGACGTCCTTTCAAAGATCTAAGATTGCACAATAATATAATACATCTTAGAACAGACAGAATGAGACCCTACTAAACACTTTACCTTATATACTGCATTTGGATTGACTCTGTTTTCTTGCAATAGCATTCTCACTACTCCTGAGGCACCGTCTCTGCTAGCATTCCATAGCTTAAAAACAAGACATAAAACTATTCAATGTATTACATGTTATAGCATGATATAACTAACATCTAATACAAAAAACAACAACAACACTATATTTATATGCCCTATTTTTAGTGCAGCAAACCAATGGACAAACCAATCTATATGACAATTTTGTGCCGGTATTATACATTGACAAAACGTTAAACTATATAATTTTAAGGAATTATTGAGAATGATATTTTCACAAAATACTTCGTAACTGTGAAAATGTACCGAAATCTAGATTAAGTTAACTATAGAATACCACTACTTGAATAGCTACACTTTCAGCATTTTATTTCTTACTTCTTCCCGATCTGTGCTTGGGTAAATTATGTAATCATCGAGAATGAAAACAGACAAATGGATCTCTTGAACAAACTCGGAGTCTTTGTGTATTAGCTTCTTGGCCTCTTCCATTAACTTAGGCCACATATTAGTAAAAACCACCCACAAGGCTGTCACCGAGCCTTTTGATACTTATACGAGATGAAAATGTGCTGCTGCCATACCAATACGTTGAGTAATTAGCATATGCTCAAATCTGCGACCCAGTTTGCGCAAGTCCTCAGCTTTGCATTTATTAGGATCTTCAAACATCTCTGTCACACATGTTTTAAAAGCTTCAGGAATATCACAAGCAAAAATTGGAGGACTCCAGTGAGCAATGAGCTCAGTCACTGTAATTCTGCCACACTTTATTTTAACCTTTTCTTCATAGCTTTTCATCTTTTCAAACAAGGTGGGCTCACCACATTGTCGAATCAAGGAGCTCAATACATCAAAGTCCATAAAGTTAGAGACATATCTTCTCAAACTTTTAAATATATCTTCTAATTTCATTTCATCAAGCTCCCACTTTGGAAATATATCTTCTAATCCTATCCAATTATCCACAGGATTTTTTAAAGCGCCACAAAAGGTTACACAATTTTCTCTATTAGTGAGAAATTTCTTAAACTCTTCTCTGATGGCATGAAATTCAATCTGCAAATTTTCTATGATGTCTGGGTAAAAATAACAAAAACAACCCAACAACAACAACAACAAAAACAACAACAAAACTTTTGAATATTGAGATAAGCCTATCTACCATTACCTTTTGAACGACTATTATAAGAATCTTTGCGGAGAAGAGACATACTTGATTCTTTGAGTAATGTACAATCTTGTTCTTCTATGGATGCCACTATGAGGTTTGTTTCATTGTCCTGTATAGAAATATTAGAATACTTTTTTATTTAAAAAATATATATAATCCAGTCGTATATACCTGATTGGCTTTATTGATGTCGTGGTTTGAGTTCCACTTCTCCAGAAGTCTGTCAACCTTCTTAATATTGTTACGCTCAGTAGCTTGAAATAAGTCCTTTTAAATATTAATAATTATAGCTACAGCATATAAGTATGTTGAATTTTTAAATAATTTACCTTTTCCATTGTTACAAAAATGTGATTGTTCAATTCAATAGAAATAATATTGTTTTCTCCAAAGTAGATTCCTTCTGTCACAAACTGCTCAAATTTTTTACAAAGGAGCTCCAAGTAATAGGAAGGAACCAACCAAATGGCAACTACACAATTGACTGATACATGGTACAGTATCATCAAGCACTTAGTTAGACCCAGTTTCCTTAATTCCTGCTGTTTGATTCTGCGAAGATTGTTAAGATCTCGAATAGTATATTTATCAGGATCCCAATCAATTTTTTCAATCATGGAAGAAAAGTAAGTGTCTGTAGTAGTATCTGGGTGAATATCTAGCTCTTCTAAAGCTTTAGCAACCCAAGCAATAGGCTGCAATTCTATTTCTTTTAACATTTCTTTGTATTTCTCCATTTTATAGTTGGATTTGGGAGATATAATCTTGATAAATATTTCTAACAGTCTAACATCTAATATATGCCAGCATTGTCTCATAGATTTAAACAACTGTTCAGTGCCATTTGTATTCTCGAGTGTTTTAGTTAGGAAGTCTTCGTAGTAAGGCTGATGGGTAGCAGTTCTTAGCCTGTCCTTGAACTGTTCAAATTCTTTAGAAGTTTTATTTTTGAGTTCCTCATATGCTATATATTTGAGAGCATCAAATTCGTCCCTCATTAATTCAATGAAAGTAAGCACATCATCTGCATAGCAAGATTGTTAAATAAATCATTGAGGTGTATACAGTTGTTGGAGGGAATATGTGCAACAATTTAGTTATTTTGATTCTAAATTATGATGTATATGTATATGCTAATATAGCTAATAATGCTAAGTTTAGAGTTTATGATCCAGTGCCATAACCATAACAAGAGATACATCTTGGATATCTAATACAATGCTTGCTGAATGTTTATCAGAATCAGCAAAAATGGCATTCTTTGAATGACTGTAATGGTTGTTTCACTACACTATTGAAATTGCAACATAATTACTACCAGTTACTGATCAATGATCAAGCAAGTGATTCTTTTGAATTTGTGCAAGGTAAGTGCCTGTGCCCTTGAGTACTCCTTCTAGTATCTGCTTCAGTGTAGGGTTCACCCTCCACAATTATTATTATTATAATTATTATTATTATTATTATTATTGTTATTATTATTATTATTATTATTATTATTATTATTATTATTATTATTATTATTATTATTATTATTACTAATGATGTGCTTGAGCACAAATTGTGAGCGAGCCTAAATCTACACTATTGTTAAATGTTTAATTTTAACTTAACACTCAAGATACTAAAAAAGTCGAGTTTTTAAATTACATATATATAAAGGTAAAGGGGATTCATTGCCATAGTAACCACTCCCCGGAACTCTTTGAATTGAAAAACAAATAAAGAAACAAAAAACAAGTCACACTATTTAAACGTTTTCTTTTAGTTGTAACACACAATATTTTCACACAACTGAACATACCTACGCAAGACTTACCTTCGTGAGTAGTCTAGTGGTCAGTGAATTTTCAAGTAAATACTGTTGCGTAGGGCTTATAACTATGACAAATATCGTATCAACTTACCACAGCCACTACCTCGAATAGAAATGGAACTCCGGTAAGTTTTTTGTGTTTTAACTGCACCCACAAAATAATTCAAAGCGGTAAACAATTCAATTTGTAGGGTGATACAGGTAATGATCGCTAAGTCAGAAGAGTCTGTTTAGTGAAATTTGGGATGGGGTCGAAAGCAGAGCTTACACAAAAATATGCGAGGGTCAAAGTACAAATGACATACATATGTCCACACACATATATAAACAAATATTCCCGATTTTCAATTGTGTTACCCCTGAGAGTGTCTCGCTCGCTTTGATCGCTCACCAATTATTATTATTATTATTATTATTATTATTATTATTATTATTATTATTATTATTATTATAAATAAATTATATCTTATTTGATCACATATTTGAATAGATTGTTTATTGCCTTGCTGGATGAAATAAAAATTGCAAATTTATCATCTAGCTTGTAAACACCAAGTATAGTAGAACTTACTCTCACTAGATATATGTGAGGCAGGTAAAACTTTAGATTCTTGGATTGTTCGAAGTTGGTAAGCTAAATAATATTACTATACATCAATATTACAGTGTTAGAAAGAGGATTTCCCCTGTAACTTACAGATACCATCACAACAAGTATCGTCTGAAGCTGTAGAGGAATGGCTGTCAATCCTTGATCTTGTCAACATCACCTCTTTGTTCTCTTCATCTGTACAATTCAGTAACTAGGTAAAGGGTTTATATTGAGCGAGTCCTGCATCAGTATATCATGCAAATAGTCAAGATTAATTTCACAGGTGACTGTACTAACAGACTTAAAGTGTTATAGTCCACCAAAGTAACATTTGCTATGTTTATGTGAGATTTTCCGCATTGATTGCTAGCTAGCTATATTAACAATTTTAATTCACTACAACACTAGCTAAGTTTTAAATAATTGTGACTACAAAATTAACAGTAATTCATTTTGTAAAACAACAACAACAATAATAACCACAACAAGAATAAAAAAAAATTTAATATATATTACCACACCTGGAATATGTTTTATCTCTGCACCATTACTTGAAGATTGGCAAGTACGACTGCATTTATATACTCCTGGTGATTTTGAGAACTGCTGTGGTCTCTTCTTAGGTACAGAAGCTGAGAAAATAAAAAAAAAATCTGCTGAAAGAGTGAATACAGTAGCAAAATCTTGAGTTGTGATAAAAAAATTATCGTAATCGTAGTCTCTTGTCTCACATTTTAAGGATTTGTCTCCACTCCATGTGCATCTACTGTCTGGGTTAACTCTCTCAAATTAATAATTTCTAATTGTACAATTGTGATCTGATTACTTAAGGTAGCTAGTTAGTTATCTTTCTAATAGAATATTCCTGCTTATATATATTAGCTACAATTTACAAGTTACACTAGGCTCTATATATAGAGTGACATTAGGACAAATAGTGAACTCTATAAAGAAAAAAATTAGACTTCTTCTGGGAGGGGGACATATTTACTTGAACAATAATCTGTTGCAGGCACTCTGCTCAGTGGAAGAATGGGGAAAAAATCACCATATCTGTGGTAAAGTGGTTGTTGATAGGAATTTCATGTGGTATACCCCTTAACCAGTAATGTCAGTTGCTGTTGATAATGTGGGTTGTACAAAGCCACCACTACTCATCTTGTTGCATCAGATAATCTAATACAAAGATTGCTATAGCCAAGTACCTACATTCCAGAGTGAAAAACTGGAACAGATGAGCCACCAATATACCTACTAATTAATTAAGAAGGAAGTTTCAGAACAATGTTGAGGCAATACACAATAGCTTACTGCCATCAATACACAATAGCTTACTGCCATCAAAGTTTCTGCAAAGTTGAAACTATTGAGAAGTTATTATATATCATCCATCACTGAGGAAGGCTACATTAAGTTGAAACTTTAAATGATTTATAATATACTTACGATAAGTTATATACATTTTTTGCTCGGTGGATCTTCATCACTGATAAAGGTCCACTGACCATGACAGTTATGACAGTTCCATCCCCCCCCCCCCCCCCACCGACCAACTCTCCCCACCTCCACCCTACAACCCTCCACCTCTCACCCCTAATTTTTCATCTTCCCATTCCTCTGTAGTTATAGATGATATTCATAGCTTGAGAATGCATACAGATTGACCATGATAAAAAATTTCTAGTTGTATCTATGTCTCGGTTGAGCAGTTTGGTAAACATTTTGGTATCAAGTTGAGATTGGAAACCATACAAATGTATAATGTGATGTCCAACTCACTGGGAGAAGACTTGTGCTAGCCAGAATTATATTATAGTGTTACCAAATACACTCCTATCGTATTATTATTTAACTTCCATTCACTAAGTCAATGTTGAAAAGCAGACAAAAAAATGTTCTTAAATCCTTAATAAATCTCTTAGCTGTAAGTACTGCAGCAAACAAAGTAATAATATTAACTGACATTTGTGGGATTATTAATTACCAAATACACGGTAGCTATATAAGCCTATAGTGAAGGATAAAGGGTGTAGGTAATGGTTTATTGTGCCAAATAGAACAACATTCTGCACAAATTTAGACTAACACATATTCATAGCACTGGCATTATTTCGTACATAAGGTTAACACCAGTGATAAGTTGCTGGTTTGTGCAACAAGAATGGAGGCAGAGCAATGCAAGACAAATCACAGCAACAAAGTGTTACAAGTAATCTATCTCATGCAAGCCTTAATAATTTCTTGAGTTTCAATTTTGTTGTATGTTTGTCTCATATAGCTACTGTGTTCTCTGCGCTATCATCTATTAACCCTTTCACCGTCAGATTTATTTAGATATTTTGAAAAAAATTATATAAAATCAGGACTTTAAAATGGTCCATAGTAACCATAGAAAAAAATTGTCTATATAAATTATACATTACAGAAAAAAATGTTTATGTTGCCTAGCAACTAATGTGTGGTAATTACCACTTGTAAACCATAACATGAATATAATTATCTTGTAAACCACGGTAATGAATAATGTTATTTTGAACTCCAGACTGGTTCAAGCCAGTCCATGGATTCTTTTACTGTACAGCTATTTCATGGGACAAAACTAATCAACTAAGGTTTCATATTTATCCTGGGCTCAATTTCATGAATATATCTAGATAATTCCTGTATAAAAATTGTATTTGACCTATCCTTCTAATCGTAATTCAAACAGGTTATTATTTCTATAATAGACCAGTAATCAGTAATGTTGATGTGAATTTGAGACGATAATGTGTTCGTAAATATAGAGCATGAATAACCATGAAGCACAAAAAATGAATAACTGAAAATTGTGCATAAACTAACAAATATTGTGTACGAGTCATTATAAAATATAGATTTCGAAAATATAGGCAGTTAGTTTCATGAAGTGAAGTCTACAATGGTGTGATACTTTTTTCTTTCAGATAATACACATAAATGCACTTTGCAGTACTCACATTGAACACGAGACTCATGGTGATTCCCAACAGCAGTAAGCTTATTTTTCTTTTTATAACGAACTTACAACACAATTCCCCTTTCTATCTGCATGCTTAGGCTAGTGACCTAAATTTACATTCAATCTATCTAGCTGAAGATGCTCAACAGATCGTGGACGACCAGCACTATAACATCTTGTAGAGAAGCTACCAATGAGCTGTTTTGCTAGCTCAAGTAGTACTGCTATTACTGCTGCCTGAATTGATTGGTCTTCCACGCCTCTTTCTACTACTAAGCCTTGTACACACCTCCTTCCCCTTATTCCTCTTCCTCCCCTGCTAGGCCTTGCTCTTACTGTTACTCGCCTACCTCTCCCTCTCCCTCCTCGTACATGCCACCTACTTCCACTAACACACTGTTGAGAAATAGCACTGAATAACTTCGTCGGCATCCATTATCTTTCCTGCAGTCAACGTGTGCGGTCAATTTAAAAATTCAAATTTACTTTTCCCTTTTTCCCTTAGTTACCGACAACACAAAATTCGCCTATTTAGAGTGTTGTTAAAGCTTTTCATTCTGTGTACTTTGAGACCAAATTTAGGATCGGATTATGAGTGGTTGAATTTTTATTGGTAAAAGCGCCATATGGTGCTACTGACGGTGAAAGGGTTAAATAATAACACGTGAGAAATTTTGTCTTAATGCAATACCTGATCATACCTTGACTTTGTATCGCTCATTTAACATAGCAACAGTTTTTTTTCGCACCACTATCAGGATAACCACGAATGTGTTTAACAAACATTTCATATATATTACAGCCTTCTTGAACTTTGTCACACAGTCTCTGAGTGTGTATGTATGTATGTATGTGTGTGTGTGTATGTATGTATGTATGTATGTATGTATGTATGTGTGTGTGTATGTATGTCTGTATGATGTTCATGTATAGGTAAAGTGTGTATTTTGACTGTTTGTATGTGACTGCCTCACAGGAGCTTTTTTTCAGTCAATCAATATAATATGAGCATCACATTAATTTCTATCCTACCTTCAATACTCATCCCTTCACTTGGTACAGCCACGCTAGTTGAAGAATTGCAATCCATTGGAATAGTCACAGATTCTGGAAAGGAATGATGAATGGAATAAGAAACTAAATCTCCTCTTTAATTATGTTTGGGCAGTTCACAAGTAGTGACAAGGAATCACATCCACCATGCTAAGTCAAAATGATGTTGTTTTTAAAACTCAATCTGTATCATTAAAGATAGTAATAAAAACAAGGAAAATATAAAATTAATTACATAATATCCGTAAACTTTTTCATTTTTCGTTAATTTAGTTTTCCAGAAACAGTGATATCACTTTTGCCACATAGATTATTTAACATACATTCACAGCACTGGACTTGTTCATTTAGTTCACAAGGATAACTCCAGTGATAAATTTAACTTGCATCAGCTGCTTTTTGCTATCTTTGCTGCCATTTGTAAAAAAAAATCATGTATCATAGAAACACGGTGTTGTAATAAAGAAAACATGAGAATTTTATGTACTACCTGATCTGATCATATCTTGACTTTTAATTTTCTCATATTGCTCATCCAGTTTAGCAACAGTTTTCTCTGCACCACTATCAGAATAATCACGACGAATGTGTTCAACAAATGTTTCATATATATCATCATCTTCTTCAACTTTGTCAACCAGACCCTGCCAAACCATATGAGCTCTATCATCTTTACTTCTGTGATGATCAGGGTTAGTAATTTCTCTGTACTGTTCACGATCTATGATATTTTCATCTCTCAGAAACTGGGCTATTTTGTCCAAGTTGTTCCTGATAGTGGTGGTAACTTGATCTTGACATTTTTCTAAAGTCTTCAATCCAAAATGATTATCTGACATGCTACGAAAATGAATGAAAATTGTTGCATTATAGCTAGCTGCAGTAAATTAGTTCCTAATTCTCTAACTGTTTCATTGTTCCATAGAGGACCCAAAATAATTAATAAAGTATGCCGTGTGAAGAATACAGGTCTTTTATAGCACATACAGGCAATAATATAAATACTACCCATAATATACTATATACAGCCCATGAGTTTGCTTGATATTAAACTAATGTTGAAAAATCTATGCCTGCTGTTTATTTAAATTATTGTCATTTTTGTAGGGCAGGCCCATAGAGTTATTGGAGGAAGTTAACATAAGCTGCTGCATTCCAGCAACATCTTAAATAATGTCTAGAAAATAGTTTTCAGTGGGTAACTGCATGCTAATTCTTAGAGAGATATGTTTAGCTACTATGCAGAAATCGTTAATTCTGTGGCCCATCCATATAGCTAGCTAGATATAATATTGGCTTACCTTAAACTATCGGCCAGACAGCGTTGAAGACTACGACTAGTCGGCAGCTTTCAGAGAGAAAAAGAAAACCACGTTGGTGGCAACTTTCTGACTTAACAAAGAGGGACAATAACTGCGCAAAACAAGCGGCAACAAAAATTTGCCCGACAGCGCCCCCTTTTCTAACTACACCTCGTTTGAATGATCGCGTACACCCATCGGTGATGTGCCGATTTGAATTTGTGACCTTGTGGCCTGGCTACCCAGACATGACTTTATTTGCTCCTCCCATGGGACGTCCTCCCCTATATTATATTGCCCGTACAAAATTCTTTATGCTGATATGCAGTGTTTAAACGTAAGTAAAAAATAAATAAATAAATAAAATAAATAAATAAATAAATAAATAAATAAATAATAATAATAATAATAATAATAATAGTATAATATTAATAATAATAATGATAATAATAATATTAATAATAATAATAATAGCTAATAATAATAATAGTATAAATAAACAAAGCCTGAGAGTGAAATATCTTGCTCTATCGCCTTGCCTGAGTGTAATAAGTCGCTTATTCTATGCTAGAGATCTGGTAAGCTAGGCTGGTTGCTATAACTACTACTGCTTATTGTGGATAATGAGCTTGTGCTATTTTAGGTGTTTGGGGTTGAAATATGATCAGTGATCAGGATAAACTTGCAATATAGCTAAAGCAACTGGTGAAACTTCTGAATAAATGACAACTAGAACCTATCTCTGCAATTTTGTCAGTCAAACACATTGGCAATAGGTCTCTCTAAGCTGCCTTCATAATGGTGGAGCAGCAGATACCACTCAAAAGCCAAGCTGCATGATATCCCAACCTCTGCTCCTTGGAGACAACCAGACCAGATTTTGTCCAAAATTTGAAACATTAGAAAGTAGCTTGTTGTTTCTCTGCTCCCCACTTTCATATGTGTCTCTCCCGGTCAAACAAGTGAGTGGCTTTATCATTTCTTGATAAACTTGCTGTTGTAGAAAGAAAGCTGAGTGTTGCTACATCAGTAGGTGTTGGCATTTTGATAATGGCATCTCGAAAATGGCATTGACTTTGAATACTCCGCTAATGCCCTCCTTTGACATAATGTATCCCAAGTACTCTGCGATAGTTGGGTGAAATGACATTATTCTTGGCGACATCATAGTCTAGACGTCATAGCATAGCATTGAGGCTTTGGATTGATTTTCCTCCAGTGACTTCTTTGAGATCACTGGTCATCTTTTCCATAATCTCTTGGAAATAGCCTGGCACTGAACTGATTCTGAATGATAATCTGGTCTGTAACAGTACTCCGCTATGCATGCTCCTGGCACTGGGTGCCAACTTGATCTGACTGTATGCATCAGACAAATTAATCTTGTAGAAGTAGCTAGTTGCCTCCTTTTAGCTTGTGCACCAGGTCTTCACTGGCCAGCAATATTCTGACGACTTCATAGTGACCTTCTTTACTGGCAAGAATGAGAGAAGAGAAACCGTTCTGTGGGAGAAAATGAAATGGACAGTATGATACAGTTGGTCAGGGTCAAGGAATGAAGATCACATCTGCTACTTTGTTCGGACTAGCTCCATGCTGTAGGAGTTTAACTACATCTACATATGGCCAGACTGACATGCCCACATAAATGCAATCTAGGTCCTGTGGTATAGAGATAGGTATTATATGAGGTTTGCAAAAGACCCGGTTGTTGAGCATCCTCTTTGAATTTGATGTTTAGCTAAGAAGTCTATTGAAGGTAAGAAACTCTGTGGTAGGTGCATGATGCTAATAGGTGTGGTGCAGCGCACGGTTCCACTAAGTTTTAGAATAATCTAGTGCCTTTTATAGCAGTATTTTTTTCCTTCTGGCTTTAGCTACTGCACTAGAATAAACTTTACAAAAACTCTCATTTATAAATACTCTACAGTTTAGCAATACATATATTTGGGTCTCTAGCAAGTGGTTTTCTATAGGAGATTTACAACTAATAATGATTTTTACTCCAGCTTTCAAAAAGAGAAGAAATGAAATCCTGGGTCACTCCAGCTTCATTATAACATGGTCGACCATTATGTATAGCTGAAAGTGGAAAGACATTATAGAATAGACTGATGTAATACATGGATAGCAATATAATAAGAGCAATAGTAAGATAATAATAATACTGCAGCCATGATTAATAAATAACATCATTGGTTAGAAATAAGGTGAGGTTGTTGTTGACTTCTCAAAAGTCTTTCTTTTGGGTAGTATCTTAATCTGAATGTATCAAACAGATCTCGTGCAGGAGTCCTCTGAGTTGTTGTTGGTTGTACAGTCTCTCTCTATATTTAGGAAATACAAGAAGGAGACAACAAATAATGTACATTTATTTGATAAGTGTGCAAAAAAGAAAAAAAAGAAAAAAAAAAAGGATAGCAGAGATTAGTCTGGGGGGGGTGGGGGGGCAGACCCATATCCAACAGCTACACTGAAAGGATCTGAAACTTTGACCGTATGCATTTCGTCCCTTTCATCATAATGAATCCTGGGGAACAACACTTTAACGTGTATGATGGCAATAATCTGGCGGAGCTTACGTTTTACCAAATCAATAGGCAGGAGAATAATATGCACTAGGCTACTATAGAAACGTGGTCTCGCATAGCCAGACTCTTTACCAAACCGCTACGCTAAGCGTGACTATTTAGCACAGCGGTCAATTCGTTAGGTATTTTTTTATTGTATGATCGTCAGTTTTCCCTAAAAATATTAAACATGTACAACAATGATAAGGTCAGTTTTGTTTAATGTTTTCATTACTTCTTTGTCTAACATAATCATAAACATTAACTGTGTTTCAAGCTCACCTCAATAAATAAGTGTACAGTACGGAATTACCATAAGGAATGTGAGAAACAACAACTAAAAGAAAAGCGTCGTCATACTGGGAAGTTTCTAAGTACGCTCTCCGCTTTTATAGGGAGCGACTGCCGATACACGCATGCGGACGCTAACGAAGTTTTATTGACAGACGATTCTTGCCTTCCAAATCTATGATCTGGTTTGCGCAAACAAGTCTTGCACAAGGAATTGAAATAATAATGCGGTAAATAAGTTTTAATGAAAGTTGTTGCTACTCTTATTGTTACTTACTTCCACCATGTATTTGAGGCCCTGATTGCCTTTAACTCTCAATTTTATATCCTGCATCTTATGCTATAGATACATTTGCTCAGAAAAGCATCTGCATTGTGTGCCCTTTAAAACAATCATGAGTTTTCAATGGTGCTTCAAAACTTGGTGCAAACAAAACAAAATTATTCAAGTTACAATAAACAAAAAATGGGACTTAAGTCTTATCAAATTTCATTAGTTAAGAGTTGACAAGGAGTCACCATTGTGGGCCGACTCTGGGGCAGTTGTCACTTGGCCTCTCTTCCGACTCGCACCTTGATGACAGCAATTATTTGCTGCCACCAGAGTCTCAAGGGTTTCTTAGCTACTCCTTGGCTAGCCACGACCCTACCCGCAGGTTGGATACTAGGAATAGGTTAAATTGTCTTTAATCAAGAAACAGAACACACAACGTATTGAGTGACGTGAACTACAAAACTGAGACTGAAGCACATGGCACACAACATCTGACTTATATAAAAAAACACAAACTCCACCTACAACTCCCACAATGCTGCAAAGCACACACACAAACACAGACTATCGTGTTACACTTTCACATAAACTACACATGACTTCCATTAACAACTTATCGATGACACCCACACAAACATGTTCATTCACGCACGCCCGCAATTGTCTCTTCTCAGTTCGGCTTCATGTGGGCATGCCCACAACCATCACCTCTCCCTGAACAATATCTCCCTCTGCACACAACTTTGGAGTTCTCCTCTTTGCAACAAGATGTGCATACATGCTCAGAAAACTTCTAAACATGAAAACTTAAGTTGTTTTACATTATTATTATTATTACTATTTTATTATTATTATTATTATTATTATTATTATTATTATTATTATTATTATTATTATTATTATTATTATTATTATTATTATTATTATTTATTATTATTTATCATCATCATCATCATAGAGAGTGAGAGAGTGTACAGATTCAAGACTAAGATATATAGGATTACTATTGGGTAAAAACTTTCAAGCTTAGCCTAGAAACAGATCTGGACAGATCTGAATGCAATATTTTCTCAGCTATCATACGCAAATTATGCAGTCCATTGAAGAATCCACTTCAACATTCCACTAAAAGGCAAGAATAGTCTAATACATTTTGATATCACTCTATTATTCAGAGGCAAATAACTAACACCACTAGGTGGGTAAAAACTACCAAAATAACTAAAGTAAACAGCAATTTAGTTACTTCTAGCCTCTTTAGTCTCTTCAGTATCTTTGGTCTCTTCTAATCTCTTTAGTCTCTTCAGTATCTTTGGTCTCTTCTAGTCTCTTTGTTTTCTTCTAGACTCTTTAGTCTCTTCTAGTCTCTTTAGTATCTTCTAGTCTCTTTAGTCTCTCCTGTTTCTTCAAGTCTCTTCAGTCTCAGTCTCTCCAGTCTCTTCTAGTTTCTTCAGTCTCTTTGGTCTCTTTAGACTCCGTAGTTGCTTTAGACTCCTCCGTTATTTTAGTCACTTGATGTTGTTGTATAATGGTCTCTTGAATTTTCTAGTCCTTTGCAGTCCTATAATTATTCTAGTTTATTAAAGTTCACAATTTCTTTCTCAGCCTTTATTTACTCATTAGATGTACTCTCTCTCTTTCACAGGCTTTTAAAAATAATACAGAATTAAAATATTTTGCAGCCAGTATTTTTTTTGTGCTATATGACAGTATAAGTTCATACACAGAGGATTGATTGCTTGGTGGGAGGGTGACACTACGCGAGAGAAAGAAGACGAACGTTTGAAGATTGCCTCGGGGACAGTATTATCGAACGATAGAGTACGCTCTAGGCTATTGGGATTACCATGCAGTGGTTTGTCTGGGGCAGAAAATTTAATTGCTAGGGCCCTGAAGGGGCAAGTCATTCTTAACACGTTAAATCAGTTAAAACTATGTTTTCCTTATAAATCATGTCTACACCTATATTGTAACTAACAAATCATTGACCAAATTTCATATTTATAATCATGGCATAAAACCAAATAGTCAATTGCACACCACTGGCCCATACATTGACACTTACACACACCACTTTAAATGCTGTATGATTCTCATACTTCTCTTATGTGCATAATATTAATCTGCCATAATTTATCTAGCTATCTTTATGTATTATTATTTTGAAAGTTCACAAAATGCTTCAGCACACCTAAAATGCTCATTATGCTTCAGTCCTAAAATGCTAAAAAAATATGCTAGAATAATTTTGCATCTTATCATCACTGATGTATATAAGTGGTTGTTCTGTCTGATTCAGTCAGTTGAGTTCTTGTATTGCTTAATTATAGTATTATTAAGTAGCCAGTCAGTCAACATTACAGTTTCAGGTATACCAAGTTTAGTAAATGTTTCCAAACTTCAAGTATAGAAAAACGATTTTTAGCCGTAGATAAGGTTATGTCTGGTTGGGAATTGCGAAAGATTATTATGGAGGTCATAAGTTCATCCACTTTCACTGTCTTGATGACTTTCTAGATAATAATAATTATAGACAGCACCCTCAGCCTCACCATTAGTTACTGAGTGATGGGGAGATAAGTGACACTGTTTGTAGCCATTTGTGTGCATAAATTCAGGAGGATGGACAATATAATGCACTGAAGATGCACAAGAGCCAGCTGCTCTGCTGGTATAGTCCATAGTGAAACCAAGGTCAAGCATGAGTAAGAGTTGACAGTCCAGATACTTCATCCCTCCCTTACTAAATTAGAGTTTGGTATCAGTCAAAAAATTTCCATTTCTCTTTCTGTAAAAATACTTGAGTGCAGAGCGGCATCCAGAGAAACTGTGCATATTAACCCACATCAGTATTACTCCATATAAGGTAAAGTGAATACAAAAATGAAAACAAACTGTATAGCTATATACTTGATTTGTGATTAAAATTCTCCCACAATTAACATTTTATTATACATAATAAGTACATGACATTGGCAATACTTTGTTAAAATCAATGCTAAACTTATAAAACTGATGCCTGTCCAGTCCCTTCAAACATTGAGTGCTAAGTATATTTGCTGTCTTGCTCTCCACAGTAATTCAGTCTGATTGTACTTTGCCAAGTCAATAATATTTGAACTCCTTCCAGCTGGAGCTACTTCCTAAATAATAATAATAATAATAATAATAATAATAATAATAATAATAATAATAATAATAATAATAATAATAATAATAATAAGTGCTTGAGCACAAAAAACTATGAGCGAGAAAGCCTAGCTAGAGGCTCAAACAAACCTAAATAATTGAGTTCTTTTCACTAAACTACACTATAAGGCTACATTATTCAATTTTTCTGAAGTTAAAATTTTTAGCTTCTGTTTACAAACAACTTTTAAATTCAGTAGATTCATTTTTCTAAAAGTACAAGCACACATTAAAAAGTTGACACAACTCAGAGTTCTATAAAGCTAGCCATTGATTAAATTTTACCAATTACTTCCTTACTCAATCTTCCCACATAACTGTAGTATCTATATTTAAAATTTTAGTTGTTTCTTTACGTGAAGAACCAGTAGCTCTCAACAACGAAGCTCTCAACTACTAAAACTGGACAACAATTGTAGCAGCTTCTTGCGACTTTGAAGCCACACCCTTCTATAAGTGAACACAAAAATGTGAGGGTCGAAGTACAAAATGACATACGTATGTCCAAACATCCCCAATTTTCGAATGCATTTCCCCTGATAGTTGTGTCGGTCGCTTCACTCACTTGCCAATAGTAATCATCAGTGTATTGTCTTGAATTGAGTGGGACATATGTATACAATTTTGAAGCTCTTCTCTCCTGGTTTCTCCTGACTGGAGAACTTTAACAATAGTTGTACCAATTTACTAAACTTACAAGCTAAAAACTGAGGGAGTAACCGGAGACTGAATATTGCTTGCTTGCAAACTATAATAAGCAAATTTCTAGAGATTGTGCGCATAAATGATTAGTATCACTCAAATGAGCTCCCGGAGGCTAGATAATCTTAATAATTCAAGAGTTAGTATACGATCTTGTTACCATCAAATAATCGATAGTACCTTTCTTGCTTATCCCAGCCAAACGGGCAGTAAAATTATTATCTTATGTGTGCATGTGGTCAGGTCAAAATACACAATGTCCCATTTTTCATTTCCAAAACTTGGCACCTATGAATAATAGACTACAAAAGCAGCAGCATCAAAAGAATTTGATTGTCAAAGGTGACCAATGTGAGCAACAGCAATGGAATAGCTATATGAATTTGTGGGAGGAGAAATGTTAGCTTAGCCTCCTCTTTGTACTACTATATATCATATAAATAATTTCTTTGGTGATAAACCTCTCTCTGAATATGGAGGCCAAGCATGGAGCAGACTAATTAGCTAATTTCACACCTTTGGTGGCTGTTCTTCTTGTTGCTGCTGCCGTTGGTGCTTTTCCTTGTACTGTAATAGCTTATCCATTTGTTTATTGATGAAAAGACCCTTGGCATAGTTCATAGGAGATACATTGTTCTAAATATACATGGAATACAGATTATGAATCTAGAACTTAACATTTATCAGATAAAATAGATATGGTTTGGTAAGGTGATAACAGTTTAAATATTTACCTTTTGTAAAAAAATTTGTAAGAAAAATAATTAGTTCTTTTAAAACATTCTTGGTATCAGCATCAACTTACTTCATCTAGAATATTCATATCTGCATAATTTTCTACCAAAAGGTCCAGAAGTTTTTCATCCCCGTTACGAATAGCAAAGAACACTGCTGTCCAATGAACATACTATAAAATAAATCAATAGTTGTAGATAAATCAATATTTAAACAGGAAAAGCTCTTTAAAATAATTACAATAGTGGGAAGAAATTTTAGTTAAACAATGATTTGATTACAGCAAGACTTGACTTTAAACTGAATCACTATAAAGCATAATTATCAGCAAGCAATAAAATTATATTCCATTGCTTTACTTCTGGGAGAGTACAGTGCTTAATAAATCACTCTTCAAATTCTCTCTACAATGAACTCTATTCTCTCACTCTAATCATCATAGCTAATGCATAATGCTTGGAATTTGCCTATCATATATCCCTACGATTAATGCCTAATTGCATATTTGAGTATGCATATATAGCCTCTTTTAATTTAATAGTTTTCATAGGTGCAGAAACTGGGGGGTGGGGGTGCCCCCCAATATTTTGAGCCCCTTCAGTGTTTACAGTCAGAATTACTAGGCCATGCATTAACTACTACAGCCGCATTTAAAAACAGAAAACAAAGCAAATATTTTGGACATTGCCAAAAATTTATGTGTGAATGGTAGAAGTTTCTTAAAATTTAAAGAGTTACCAGCACTTATAACTAGCACAAAATATCATAAGGTCAGGCCACAGTGCCCCTTACCCTCCCTCCCCCTCCCCCCTCCCACCCCCTCCCCCCTCTCCAATTCAGATATTGTTCTAAACAGGTGCTTCTATTATCACTGAAGTATCATGCTTCGCTCATTATATTCTACATTTTTAGCAATTTTCATGTCAGATATCATTGAAAATCCTGGACCAAACCACTAAAAATATATATTTCTAATGCTGTAAGGACAGTACATATTAATTTGGAAAATGCACCATCTCCACACTGAGTTTGAAGTGTATTGAGGTGCTTTGCTTACTCTTTCAGCTTTAAGATTGACATTTACTTGAGCTGCTGCAATCAAGTGATTTGCTACATCATGGTGACCTTGTTTTGTGGCCAGAATCAAAGGAGTCATCCCCCACTGAGAGAAATGCGATTAAAAGTTAAACATACAACTCTTATCTGGTCAGCTTTAAACATACATCATCTTTGACATTAACATCTGGTGCAATCTTGCGTCCTTGAGGTGCCGCTTCTTTAGGAGATGGTACCATGCACTTGACAGCTCTTAATAATCCCTTATAGCATGCCATGTGTAATGCAGTAAATCCTCCCTGCAATCACAGAAACCATATTGAGGAAAACACATTAGTTAAAGAATAAATGGAGTAAAACAACAACAACAACAACAAACAACAAACAAAGCAGTAACACAAAAAGCTTACTTTTTTCTTTTTGTTAATGTCAGCGCCAGCTTCAGTCAGTTCTATGACAATGTCTTCATTCCCTTTCCTACAGGCAGTAGTGATAGCAGTCCAAGAAGACTAAAGAGGAAAGTAAAATGATTAGTTGGATTAGCTGACAAAAATCAACAACAATAAGAAACGCCTATAGCTATATTACACTAGAAACTTGTTTTATTACTTTGCTTTCATGATCCAAGTCAATGCCCTCAATTCTACACATCGTCTGTACAAGTTTCAAACTATTGTCTTGACTAGCTTGCATCAGTGGTGTCCATCCAGCCTGTAAAAATGCATGAGTATGTGAACAGACAGTGGATTGTACCAATGCGCAGTTGAACTTACACTGTTTGTTATGTTGATATTCGCACCAGCTTTGACTAAGCTCAGGATGATTTTGCAGCGATTTTCTTGCCCTTTGTCTGATTTTGCCTCTGAATTGAATTTAGACTGAGCAGCCCACATTAGGGGACCCCAAATAGACTGTTGAGTAAAAAAAAGAAAAAAGGTAGTGGCAGCAGCAACAACAACAACAATAACAACAACAATAATAATAGGAATATAATATTAATAATAATAATCTATATAATAATAATTTGTATATGTTTGTGTGTCAGTAACGATGATGATGGTGACCGACGACCTATGAAGTTCTATCCGCTCTAAGATTCTAAGCTGAAAGAAAAAAAGGACTAGATAAAACAGTGTTCCATGTTGGACGTGAAGCCATGTCCTCCACGTAGTAGTTTTTGCATGCTTACCATTACACCATCCAGACCTGACAGCTTGGAGGTTCTTGGAGTACCTTATTGGCCTATTATATCATATTCTTTTTTATTATTATTATTATTATTATTATTTCATTACTTTTCTTTCTTTTTTTATTTATTTATTTATTTTTTTTATTTTTATTACTTTTTCCCCCTAGGTGTCTTGCCCTGTCCACCCCTTACTTTATTAATCTGGGTGTCTGTATTCATGAATAACTCATTTGCTGAACTTGTTTGGGAAAGCGTGAAGCTAACCATAATCCACCACATACATATGTATTGTGGGCAAAAGAAAGGCAGACAAGCATGAGAACACAAGGGTCAAAAAATAGAACCAGGTGAGAAAAGGCTGACTGATACAACTACTTCAGTGATGAATTGAAAGAAAATACATAGATATTGAGGAGCAGGAGAGGTAGATGAAAGAGGAGAAGGGAATCTATGAGTTGAAGAGAGGAATAAGAAAAACTGAAATGGCTCAGGAAGAAAGAGAACAGGAGAGGGAAACCTTGGATAATAATACCTTATGCTACTGCATTCCTAATTTTTTTTTGCAAAAGTTAGTACATCAAGTGCCACGTAGTGTGGCGGGGTACTTGCTAGTAAATTTTAATCCAATCTTGAATAATGCATATAAATGATATTTTTACAATATCTGTTTTTAACCCTCAGCGTGCATGCGCAAGAGGGTTACAGTAGTCACTTTGTCTGTGTGTCACTGTGTATGTGTGTGCACATTATAATCATGTAAGGAGGCTAGAGTCTAGAGTCTAGTTATATACCGCGGAGCTGATCTGTTTTAACCTAGAGGCGTTCCCTTCGCTCTGTTGTTTGCTTCTTTCTTTGTATCGTCGCAAGTATCAACTGTCTGTGTGTAAATGCTAAAGGTTTGAAATGATTTTTTACAGACGTTCACTTCTACTGCTGATCTCTGCAACGGAGAGGGGTTTTAATTGATTGAGGTTATCTGGTGGACATACGCTGAGGGTTCACACCTCCTGGTGCTTCATTTTTTCTTGTTTTTGTTTTTATGCAGGCCTGTGTAACACAAAATGTTTAAGCTCTGTCTTAAAAGACATAGCTAATATATACTTTTTGTGAAGTTAAAGAGTTCAGCGTGATAAGTTGGACTTACAACAGAGTTCACTGCATCTATGTCTAGCTGGACTGGATTGCTGGGGTCCACAAGACTTTCCACAATTTCATGATGTCCCTCCTTGCTGGCCAATATAAGTGCTGTGTAATCAGCCTACAGAAGAACATGGAAGGATTTAAGAGCACATCCATATTTCAATATTGAGGTCAAGGAGAGTAACCTCAGACCTTATCTCACTGCCTCATGTGTGTTTATCTTACTGTAATGGTCACTATGTTGGGATCAGCTCCATGCTTCAACAGCACTTTAGCCACCATTACATGGCCTTTGTGAGCAGCTATCATCAGAGGAGTCCACATTTGCTAAAAGTTTCCAGATGTTAAAAACACACTGAACTACTGATGTACAAAATTAAAATTAAAATAATATAAAAATGCTCACTACTTCATATCTTCTTGTGTTTGGATTAGCACCTTTTCTGAGCAACTTTTCTGCTAAAACAGCATCACCACTGGAAGCAGCTCGAATCTAGTTTGTATTTTATCAAAGTAAACAACTAAACCATCGCATAAAATATCAATTTCACTTACTAATCTGACGTTTACGCTTCCGACATGAATAACGGACTGCAAAACGGATTTTCCAAATTTTTTAAACTTGCTCCCAAGTCCCTATAAAATCAAAATAGGTATGCAATTGTATCACTAAAAACAAGACCCATACAGTATCTTTTGGAGCTTTTTCTTCAGTTTCTAATTCAAACTGTGGAAGTGTTTCTTGGTGTGGAGTGAGTGGAGTTGCTCCCTCAGTTGATGAACCTGAGGCCTGTGATGGTTCTATGTCTGGTAAGGTAACATCACATGCCATATGGTCTTCAGGTTCATTGTCACTTGAAATATCATATTGGTGTGGCTCATCTTCTTCAAAAGTATGTTCATCTTCTAAAAAGTATGGGCGAAAAAGTTGTTCTAACTCCTGATTCTTGTTCTTGACTGCAATGTCTTTTGGTGTATTGTTGTTCTAATAAAGAGAGAGAGAGATAAATCAAACTATTCTCGGTCTCATTAAATTCATTGCATACTATATCTCTGAGATCTAAAGTATCTGGATACTTTAGAAGATCTTTTACAATACTTGTCCAGCCACATTCAGTTGCTGCATGGATTGCTGTCCTTCCTTGAATCTACAGATTTATTTAAGCAAAATAATTTTTTTAAAACCCAACTGATTAAGAAAATGAAGTTGTTACACATAGCTATAATATTATACATGTACATTCAAATTAGATCATGTGCTTATATTTCGTCTTGGCATTCATAAAACAAACGATATTCTCTCTTTAAAAGGATTAAATGAAATGTGCAAAGGAAATTCCATTATTGTTGGTCCTCTGAGCCACAAAAGCTAACATTTTTCAAACCTTCACACAAAAAAATGTTAAAATTTGCGAAGCTTGGAAGTCACGAGTAGTCATATTATGCGAGTATGGGTGACTGCTGGCTACAGTGGTTTGACTCCTCATAGAAGGAACTAAATTTTGTTTTAATTTTTTTTTCATCAACATTCTGAATGAAACATTTCATTCTTTGTATCTCTCATACCCGCTGAGTGCTATTTAGTTTTAAATATTACTGGAAACTTAAGGACCAGTCCTTGTTACTACTGTTATAATAATTGTGAATAACAAACAAGCATCCTTACATCTTGGGCTTTTATGTCAATGACTTCTTCCTCCTGGCTGAGCAATGATCTAGCAATTTCTTCATTTCCATTCTCTGCTGCTACTATTAAAGCTGTCTTCCCATCTTTTGTCCTTGCATTAAGGTCAGCATGATGTTCTTTAAGGAGAGTGAACATTTCCATGTCATTGCTTTGAACTGCAAATGTAAGAGGTGACATTCCCAGTACCTAAGGTCATAAAATAAAATGAAGGGTGAATGAATGGTGAAGTACAAGAGCCATTACATATTCTCGGATATTTATGTCGGCCGCATAATCCAAAAGGTATTTGACCACAGAAGCTTGTCCTGCTCTAAGGGCTATCATCAAAGCCGTGCATCCTCTCTAAATTATTGATAAAATAAAATGACTAAAAATTTCAAGCAGAAATATTTGGCATGACTAATAGCACATACGGCATCCTGGTAATTAATATCTGCTCCGTTGTCCAATAATAACTTGATGCTGTCCTGATGGCCGTACTTTGCAGCACACTGCAGAGACGTCCTTTCAAAGATCTAAGATTGCACAATATAATAAATCTTAGAACAGACAGAATGAGACCCTACTAAACACTTTACCTTATATACTGCATTTGGATTGACTCTGTTTTCTTGCAATAGCATTCTCACTACTCCTGAGGCACCGTCTCTGCTAGCATTCCATAGCTTAAAAACAAGACATAAAACTATTCAATGTATTACATGTTATAGCGTGATATAACTAACATCTTATAACAATACTATTATTAACAAACCAATGGACAAACCAATCTATATGACAATTTTGTGTCCATAGCCGATACTATACACTTACAAACTGTTAAACTATAAGCTATTCAAGTAGTGGTATTCTATAGTTAACTTAATCTAGATATTCAATCACCATTCGTTGTTTTCGGTACATTTTCACAGTTACGAAGTATTTTGTGAAAATATCATTCTCAATAATTCCTTAAAATTATCACTTTCAGCATTTTATTTCTTACTTCTTCCCGATCTGTGCTTGGGTAAATTATGTAATCATCGAGAATGAAAACAGACAAATGGATCTCTTGAACAAACTCGGAGTCTTCATGTATCAGCTTCTTAGCTTCTTCCATTAGTTTGGGCCACATATTAGTAAAAACCACCCACAAGGCAACCACTGAGCTTTTTGATAATTGTACGAGATAAAAATGTGCTGCTGCCATACCAATACGTTGAGTAATTAGCATACGTTCAAATCTGAGACCCAGTCTGCGCAAGTCCTCAGCTTTGCATTTATTAGGATCTTTAAACATACTTGTCACACATGTTTTAAAAGATTCAGGAATATCATACTCAAAAATTGGAGGATTCCAGTGAGCAATGAGCTCAGTCACTGTAATTCTGCCACACTTTATTTTAACCTTTTCTTCATAGCTTTTCATCTTTTCAAACAAGCTGGGCTCACCACATTGCCGGATCAAGGAGCTCAATACCTCAAAGTCCATAAAGTTAAAGACATATCTTCTCAATCTTCTAAATATATCTTCTAATTTCATATCTTCAAGCTCCCGCTTTGGAAATATATCTTCTAATCCTATCAAGTTATCCACCGGATCTTTTAAAGCGTCACAAAAGGTTTCACAATTTTCTCTATTAGAATTGAGAAATTTCTTAAACTCTTCTCTGATGGCACGAAATTCAATCTGTAAATTGCCTATGATGTCTGGGTAAAAATAACAAAACAACAACAACAACAACAAAACTTTTGAGTATTGAGATATGCCTATCTACCATTACCTTTTGAACTGCTATTATAAGAATCTTTTCGGAGTAGAGACATACTTGATTCTTTGAGTAATGTACAATCTTGTTGTTCTATCCTCACTGCTAAAGTAATTTCATTGCACTCTTTCAATGCCTCAACTAATGCTTTCCAAGAAGGAGGATGGCTATCATCACAGTTAAACCATTCCTCAACAGCATAATCTTTTGCAATGAAGGGATCATTAGTTCTAGTGTCCTTTAGTTTTCGTTCAGCAAGTTCAATAATCCCAGCCAAATGACAACGTTCAGATAATAGAATTAGGACCAACGGAATTAAATTATCAGATGAAACATCTCGAAATATTTTCTTTGAATCTTCTTTATTACATTCTGCAATCCAATTATTGGATAATTAAATCTATTTGCATTAGTTATTTAAAAACCAGGACTGTCAATAAAGCAGGAGTCTAGTGGTTACTGTAGTAAGGCATCAGCCTGCACTCTGCCTTCTTTCCAACCCCACAAAATATAAGCACATGCGTATGTCTACAAAAACAGCAAGCTAAACATTTACCAGGCCAAGTCGGCTGCGCTGGATCACCTCTTCCCGTGGAATCCATTTCCTGGCGCGGTTGTCATTTGAAACAATTAGCCTCCCCCTGTCGCTAGCTATAATTCTAATAACGAATCACCAAAAGCTTTCAAGGCGGAGCTAAAATACAGTAGAGCCAAAGCCGAAATAGCGGTAGGAGGGGCTAGATTTGCTGGAAGTACACGCACAGATAACTGTTGCGTTATAGTGGAGCTATTACTACGTCATTGTGGTGTGGGTGTCGTAGAGTTGCATACAAAAAAGAGTGCCTGGCGCAAATTTATATATAGCAGGTGTGACCAACTAGCTACTAGAGCTATTATTAAGCCCGACAAAATCAAACTGTGGTGAGACTGTGAGTCAGAGACTTCGGTTCACTGCCACTAGAGTCCACTCTCTCCCTAGGCTAATAGGTTGAGGCTCAGAATGTTATGTTAAAGCATTGAAAGAGGGTGATGAAATGTATTATGTTGGTAACTTAAGTAGCATGCTGAATATAACCTGGCAAATGTGTGAGGGCACGATAATAACAAATAAAGAAATAAACTGTCTTTCATTATGTGGTGTTGTTTCACCACACAACTAAATGTTATCTAAGATATCACTATGTAGCTACCCTATACATTGTACCCATGTAGCTACTTACAACCAAGAGGGATCATATCTACCACTTTGTAGCTGAACACAAATTTGCTGGATCAAACTGGAAAGTGAATTTTTTTTTTCAAATTAATTAAATGTAGCTAATTATTAGACATATAAAGTTCAATGTTAACAGTGTTCTATGATAATGCAACTGGTTTAGTGTTTTGTTTAATTGAGTTACTATACATTGGAATGAATACATGGCTAGCTATAAAACTGAAATAACCCAATTATCCCAAAGTCTAAAGATGAAATTGAAGTTTAAACTTCTTTATCGCAGCGTTGTATTCTTTCCATACTGTGTCCATTATCTCCATCCCAGCTGGAGGAGCCTGCAAGGAGGAGAAAAGTAGCTAACGTTGTATAAAATAAATTTGTAAAATCTACTCACAGCAGCTCTAAATTTCTCTATAAGATCTTCAGCGCTTTTCCTCCAAGTGATTGGAACATAATCCAAATACCCACATTCCTATTGTGAGCAGATTTCAATAGCAGATCTTATAAAATCATTTCACTCACTTTAATTTTGGCATTTCTCTGAATGAGTATGTCACACATCTCGCTGCTCCAAGTCAAGGCAGCCATTTCCAAAGGTAGTAGTCCAGATTCCTATGTACATACTTGCAATGATGTCAAAAAAATCACCACTAAAATATGTCTACCTTGTGCTCGTAGTTCACATCTACAGATGCACATTGTGCTAGAGTTCTGACGACCTCCACGTGCTGTCGTTTGATGGCAATCATGAGAGGTGTCAGTCCAGCCTTAATTACAATAAAACCAACAAAAATAACAATAATAAAATGTACAACTGAGAGGAGATAGCTAAATGGAGAAATAAATACAAGCTGAAAGCTACTGAGCATGTTGTTACTTACATCATTTTCTTTGTTGGCAATGCCATCATCACGTGGAAGGAGAATCTTCACAATGTCACCAGCGCCATAGTAACATGCCACGTGCAATGCAGTCTCCCCAGTAACTCTGCCAGCATCCTGAAAATTTATAATTAAATAATGACTTCACATAAAGAATTAATTAACAGCTGGATAAAGTGTACTGAAGTATTCTTATGCATAGAATATAATTAGAAGTAAAAAAAAAAATTTTCTGTGAGAATACTAAGCGAAAGGAACTAATCCCCAATGTTAATGCTAAAAGGGTTGATTGGATTACTGCTCTCTTTTTGTCACACAATAATACTGGAGTATTAACTCATGGTGGAACCAATATAAAACAATAATACAACTTGTAATTGTAGTTAAATTTAGTTACAGACAGAAACCGGCTACAATTCTGCTGAGAAAGAATCTTATTTATTTACTTTTGAGTTTAGGTATAAAGCAGCAATGCCACTAATTTATAGTAAAAATACTCAAAGGGAATTTACAAATTAAATAATGCTAAATGTCCCCCTTACCTTCATCTTTAACTTCACTTTAGCATCGTGGCTCAGAAGGAAATTACAAATGGTTGTGTTGTTAGTCCTAGCAGCTTCCATTAAGGGACTCCAGCCTTTCTGAAAGAGTAACATACATTGTTTTAATCTACAATTAGTTACTTATTATGTGTTTACATCTGCCTGTATATTGCTATTAGCATTATACTCCAAAAAGAGCTGAACCATTTCCTCATCCTCAGCTGAAATAGCTCCAATTAATGGAGTAGCTTTGTCCTGAAAAATAAAGAGCATAAACAAATAAACAAGCAAACAAACAAATAAATAAGTAAGTAAGTAAAAATAAATAAATTAATTAATGAATAAATAAATAAATGAATAAATAAGAATAAATAAATAAATAAATGAATAAATAAATAAATAAATAAATAAATAAATAAATAAATGAATAAATAAATTAATTAATAAATAAATAAATAAATAAATAAATAAATAAATTATATTTATAAAACTGAATGGCAAAAAATATATTAAGAACAAATTTATTCTTGAGAAATTAGTAAGTCTGAAGTTCTGCTGAACCAGTACATAATTTATTTAAAGGATTTGATCATTACAATTTTGTTTGGAATGTCCACAGTAGCTCCATGTTTGAGCAACGTCCTGGCCATCTCACAGTATTTCATGTCTGAGATGTACATAAGACCAGAGAAGTAGAACTGGATTCATCAAAACAATTGCATGTAAAGAAGCTCCATGGCTGCCTGTGAAATTTACTGACCTCACTGGGATCAATGATGTCATCAGGATTGGCTCCATGCCTCAGAAGGAAATTTGCAATTCTCAAGTAATTTCTACATACTGCAATGAGCAGAGCTGTCCAGTTTTTCTATGAACAAAAGAAGAAAAAAAAAGGAGTTTGAAAATATCAGTAAGAATTTGGCCTACTATTATATACCTTTTCAGATTTGATTGAAACACTGTCTTCATTGTGCTGAACAAGCAATTTGACAATGTCATAGTTACCTCCATAGCATGCCCACATAAGAGCAGTCCAATTCTAAATGTAATATTCATCATTACATCACATTTCCACAAATATATATAATTGTAAATTACCCGGTCATTGTCAGTTTTCTTCATGAAATCAAAGTTTGCTGATTTCAAAGCATTTAACACTTGTTGATAGTCACCTTTCAGACACCATTCAAACACCATCTGTAACACGATTAAGTTTTATGAACACTAGCGTAATATAACTACATCACAACATACCCAGTCTGTACTAAAAAATGATATTACAGACTGGACGGGGCTCATAACTGTCTGTACAATAGGATATATCAGCTCCCATAGCTTGCTGGATCTCTTCCTGATTTCATGTCTTTGTTCAGTAAACTTTACTGGAAAAGCTTCTTCAGCAGTTTTTCCATTCTATAAAAGTTGATGACGAAAATTAATTAGAGGTAATAAAGTGTCTAGGAAAATATTACTTTGTCCCTCAATTCTTTGTTTGCCCCGTATTCTTCCAGAAGCCTTACGATCCTTTGATGACGACTTTCACGAGCAAAGAATAGGGCGGTTCTCAATGTTTCCTGTGCAAATATTCAATACAAGTATTGCATTATTTTGCTAGTTTGCACGTTTCAATATATATATATATATACAATATAAAAATAATAAGGCTACCAGGTTGCCTCCTATGTGAATATATTTACCATATGGTTGGAGCAAGTCAAAAAGTGAGGGGGTAATTAAAGAATAACTCATTCAAGTAGATTTATAGGATGCAGTCTGGCAACTGCATTTTGGCTCAATTATTTTTCAAAAGTAACCAAGAAAAACAAAGTTTAAAGAAGTAATTTTTCTCTTTTGGAGAAAGTTACTGCCAGTAACTGTAGTAGAGAGGTGAAAAGTGGAAGGGCTGAGTCCATCTCAATTTCAAAAAAGATATGCAATGTTATTAATTAGTTGCTCTGTTTCCCCCTTTTCTCCAACCCTTTCAGAGATTATTTTATTCTATAAAATTCTAAGCCAATGGCTACACTCATACTAAACCATATAATGTGAAAAAAGTGGAGGGGCTGAGCTCCCACCTCCATGTTACTAAACAAGTTGTTATCAATACAATCATGTGAAGCAACTTACTGGCATTTGATAGTTTATATTGATGGACTCTACCTCCAGCAGTAGAGCCACCACTCCAGAATGACCAAGCTTGGATGCCACTATGAGGTTTGTTTCATTGTCCTGTATAGAATTATTAGAATACTTATATTTAAAAAATATATATAATCCAGTCATATAATACCTGATTGGCTTTATTGATGTCGTGGTTTGAGTTCCACTTCTCCAGAAGTCTGTCAACCTTCTTAATATTGTTACCCTCAGTAGCTTGAAATAAGTCCTTTTAAATATTATAGCTATAGCACATAAGTATGTTGAATTTTTAAATAATTTACCTTTTCCATTGTTACAAAAATGTGATTGTTCAATTCAATAGAAATAATACTGAAGTAGATTCCTTTTGTCACAAACTGCTCAAATTTTTTACAAAGGAGCTCCACGTAATAGGAAGGAACCAACCAAATGACAACTACACAATTGACTGATACATGGTACAGTATCATCAGGCACTTGGTTAGACCCAGTTTCCTTAATTCCTGCTGTTTGATTTTGCGAAGATTGTTAAGATCTCGAATAGTATATTCATTAGGTTTACAATTGATTTTTTCAATAATGGAAGAAAAGTAAGTATCTGTAGTAGTATCTGGGTGAATATCTAGCTCTACTAAAGCTTTGGCAACCCAAGCAATCGGCTGTGATTCAATTTCTTTTAGCATTTCTTTGTATTTCTCCATTTTATAGTTGGATTTGGGAGATATATACTTGATAAATATTTCTAACAGTCCAACATCTAATATATGCCAGCATTGTCTCATAGATTTAAGCAACTGTTCAGTGTTATTTGTATTCTCGAGTGTTTTAGTTAGGAAGTCTTCGTAGTAAGGCTGATGGGTAGCATTTTCTAGCCAGCTCTTGAACTGTTCAAATTCTTTAGGAGTTTTATTTTTTAGTTCCTCACACGCAATATATTTGAGAGCATGAAACTCGTCCCTCATTACTTCAATGAAAGTAAGCACCTCATCTGCATAGCAAGATTGTTAAATAAATCATTGAGGTGTATACAGTTGTTGGAGGGAATATGTGCAACAATTTAGTTATTGTGATTCTAAATTGTGATGTATATGTATATGCTAATACTAAGTTAACAGTTTATGACCCAGTGCAATAACCATAACAAGAGATACATCGTGGATGTCTACTACAATGCTTGTTGAATCCTTATCAGAATCAGGAAAAAATGGCATTCTTTGAATGACTGTAATGGTTGTTTCACTACACTATTGAAATTGCAACTGAATTACTACCAGTTACTGATCAATGATCAAGCAAGTGATTCCTTTGAATTTGTGCAAGGTAAGAGTCTGTGCTCTTGAGTACTCCTTCTAGTATCTGCTTAAGCAGAGGGTTCACCCTCCACAATTATATTAATATTATTATTATTATTATTATTATTATTATTATTATTATTATTAATATTATTATTATTATTGTTATTAAATAATAATAATAATAATTATTATTATTATTATTGTTATTAAATAATAATAATAATAATTATTATTATTATTATTGTTATTAAATAATAATAATAATAATTATTATTATTATTATTGATCACATATTTGAATAGATTTTTTATTGCCTTGCTGGATGAAATAAAAATTGCTTAATTTGAAAAAATTGTTATCCATGGTTTGTAAACATTAAGTATAGTAGAACTTACTCTCATTAGATATATGTGAGGCAGGTAAAACTTTAGATTCTGGGATAGTTCGAAGTTGGCTAGCTAAATAATAGTATTATACATCAATATTACAGTGTTAGAAAAGGGATTTCCCCTGTAACTTACAGATACCATCACGGCAAGTATCGTCTGAAGCTGTGGAGGAATGGCTGTCACTTCTTGATCTTGTCAACATCACCTCTTTGTTCTCTTCATCTGTACAATTCAGTAACTAGGTAAAGGGTTTATATTGAGTGAGTCCTACATCAGTATATCATGCAAATAGTCAAGATTAATTTCACAGGTGACTGTACTAACAGACTTAAAGTGACTAGTCCACCAAAGTAACATTTGCTGTGTTTATGAGAGATTTTCAGCATAGATAGCTAGCTATCTATATTAAAATTTTTAATTTACTACAATACTAAGTTTTAAATAATTGTGACTACAAAATTAACAGTAATTCATTTTGTAAAACAACAACAACCATAGCCGCAACAAGAATTATAAACTTATATTACCACACCTGGAATATGTTTAATTTCTGCACCATTACTTGAAGAAGATTGGCAAGTACGACTGCATTTACGTATTCCTGGTTTTGAGAACTGCTGTGGTCTCTTCTTAGGTACAGAAGCTGAGAAAATAAAAAAAAAATTGCTGAAAGAGTGAATACAGTAGCAAAATCTTGAGTTGTGATAAAAAAAAATTATCGTAATCTTAGTCTCTTGTCTCGCATTTTAAGGATTTGTCTCCACTCCATGTGCGTCTACTGTCTGGGTTAACTCTCTCAAATTAATAATTTTCTAATTGTAAAATTGTGATCTGATTACTTAAGGTAGCTAGTTAGTTATCTTTCTAATAGAATATTCCTACTTGTATATATTAGCTACAATTTACAAGTTACACTAGTCTCTATATATATAGAGTGACATTAGGACAAGTAGTGAACTCTATAAAGAAAAAAAATCAGACTTCTTCTGGGAGGGGGACATACTATAGTCTGTTGCAGGTACTCTGCTTAATCAAGAATGGGGAAAAATCACCATATCTGTGGTAGAGTGGTTGTTGATAGGAATTTTATGTGGTACACTCCTTTACCAGTGATGTCAGTATATCTGCTATTGATAATGCGGTTGTACAAATTCGCCACTACTCATCTGTTGCATCAGATAAACTAATACGGAGATTGCTATAGCCAAGTACCTACATTCCAGAAAGAAAAACTGGGACAGACGAGCCACCAATACACCTACTAATTAAGAAGGAAGTTTTGGAACACTGTTGTGGCAATACACGATAACTTACTTCCATCAAAGGCTCTGCAAAGTTGAAACTATCGAGACATTATTATATATCTAAAATATCATCAATCACTGAGGAAGGCTCCATGAAGTTGACACTTTAAATGATTTATAACATATTATTTGTAACTACTACTACGAGAGGTTCCTATAATTTTAGCTAAGTAAACAGTAGAAATACAGTAGAATGATTTATTGGACTTCAAAATGTGCAATAAGAGTTTAATCAAAATTTTTGCTCCGTGGATCTTCATCATTGATAAAGGTCCACTGACCATGACAGTTATGACAGTTTACATCGCCACCCTCCATCTTCCCATGAATCCCCTGCAGTGTAGCTATAGACAATATTCATAGCTTGAGAATGCATACAGATTGACCATGATAGAAACTTCTGGTTGTATCTATGTCTCGGTTGAGCAGTTTGGGTAAACATTCTGGTATTAAGTTGGGATTGGAAGCCATACAAATGTATCATGTGATGTTCACCTCACTGGGAGAAGACTTGTGCTAGCCAGAATTATACAGTGTGACCAAATACACTCCTATTGTATCATTATTTAACTTCCATTGACTAAGTCAATGTTGAAAAGCAGACAAAATAATATTCTCAAATCCTTAAAAAATCTCTTAGCTGTAATACTGCAGCAAACAAAGTATTAATATTAACTGACATTTGTGGGATTATTAATACACAAATAAATTTAAGTTATAGCTACTTTATAAGTAAATGAGGTACTATATAAGCCTATAGTGAAGGATAAGGGTGTAATGGTTTATTGTGCCAAATAGAACAACATTCTGCACAAATTTAGACTAACACATATTCATAGCACTGGCATTATTTCGTACATAAGGATAACACCAGTGATAAGTTGCTGGTTTGTGCAACAAGAATGGAGGCAGAGCAATGCAAGACAAATCACAGCAACAAAGTGTTACAAGTAATCTATCTTATGCAAGCCTTAATAATTTCTTGAGTTTCAATTTTGTTGTATGTTTGTCTCATATAGCTACTGTGTTCTCTGCGCTATCATCTATTAACCCTTTCACCGTCAGATTTATTTAGATATTTTGAAAAAAATTATATAAAATCAGGACTTTAAAATGGTCCATAGTAACCATAGAAAAAATTGTCTATATAAATTATACATTACAGAAAAAAATGTTTATGTTGCCTAGCAACTAATGTGTGGTAATTACCACTTGTAAACCATAACATGAATATAATTATCTTGTAAACCACGGTAATGAATAATGTTATTTTGAACTCCAGACTGGTTCAAACCAGTCCATGGATTCTTTTACTGTACGGCTATTTCATTCAGTCTATCTAGCTGAAGATGCTCAACAGATCGTGGACGACCAGCACTATGACATCTTGTAGAGAAGCTACCAATGAGCTGTTTTGGTAGCTCAAGTAGTACTGCTACTACTGCTGCCTGAATTGATTGGTCTTCCACGCCCCTTTCTACTACTAAGCCTTGTACACACCTCCTTCCCCTTATTCCTCTTCCTCCCCTGCTAGGCCTTGCTCTTACTGTTACTCACCTACCTCTCCTTCTCCCTCCTCGTACATGCCACCTACTTCCACTAACACACTGTTGAGAAATAGCACTGAATAACTTCGTCGGCATCCATTATGTTTCCTGCAGTCAACGTGTGCGGTCAATTAAAAAATTCAAATTTACTTTTCCCTTTTTCCCTTAGTTACCGACAACACAAAATTCGCCTATTTAGAGTGTTGTTAAAGCTTTTCATTCTGTTCTGTGTACTTTGAGACCAAATTTAGGATCGGATTATGAGTGGTTGAATTTTTATTGGTAAAAGCGCCATATGGCGCTACTGACGGTGAAAGGGTTAAATAATAACACGTGAGAAATTTTGTCTTAATGCAATACCTGATCATACCTTGACTTTGTATCGCTCATTTAACATAGCAACAGTTTTTTTTCGCACCACTATCAGGATAACCACGAATGTGTTTAACAAACATTTCATATATATTACAGCCTTCTTGAACTTTGTCACACAGTCTCTGAGTGTGTATGTATGTATGTATGTGTGTGTGTGTATGTATGTATGTATGTATGTATGTATGTATGTGTGTGTGTATGTATGTCTGTATGATGTTCATGTATAGGTAAAGTGTGTATTTTGACTGTTTGTATGTGACTGCCTCACAGGAGCTTTTTTTCAGTCAATCAATATAATATGAGCATCACATTAATTTCTATCCTACCTTCAATACTCATCCCTTCACTTGGTACAGCCACGCTAGTTGAAGAATTGCAATCCATTGGAATAGTCACATACCGGTATTCTGCAAAGGAATGATGAATGGAATAAGAAACTAAATCTCCTCTTTAATTATGTTTGGGCAGTTCACAAGTGGTGACAAGGAATCACATCCACCATGCTAAGTCAAAATGATATTGTTTTTAAAACTCAATCTGTATCATTAAAGATAGTAATAAAAACAAGAAAAATATAAAAATTAATTACATAATATCCGTAAACTTTTTCATTTTTCGTTAATTTAGTTTTCCAGAAACAGTGATATCACTTTTGCCACATAGATTATTTAACATACATTCACAGCACTGGACTTGTTCATTTAGTTCACAAGGATAACTCCAGTGATAAATTTGACTAGTATCAGCTATCTTTGCTGCCATTTGTAAAAAAATCGTGCATCATAGAAACAAGGTGTTGTAATAAAGAAAACATGAGAATATTTATGTACTACCTGATCTGATCATATCTTGTCTTTTAATTTCCTCATATTGCTCATCCAGTTTAGCAACAGTTTTCTCTGCGCCACTATCAGAATAACCACGACGAATGTGTTCAACAAATATTTTATATATATCATCATCTTCTTCAACTTTGTCAACCAGACCCTGCCAAACCATACGAGCTCTATAGTCTTTACCTCTGGGTTGATCAGGGTTAGTAATTTCTCTGCACTGTATACGATCTATGATATCTTTCTCTCTCAGAAACTGGGCTATTTTGTCCAAGTTGTTCCTGATAGTGGTGGTAACTTGATCTTGACATTTTTCTAAAGTCTTCAATCCAAAATGTTTATCTGACATGCTACGAAAATGAATGAAAATTGTTGCATTATAACTGAACTGCAGTAAATTAGTTCCTAATTCTCTAACTGTTTCATTGTTCCATAGAGGACCCAAAACAATTAATAAAGTATGCCGTGTGAAGAATACAGGTCTTTTATAGCACATACAGGCCATAATATAAATACTACCCATAATATACTATATACAGCCCATGAGTTTGCTTGATATTAAACTAATGTTGAAAAATCTATGCCTGCTGTTTATTTAAATTATTGTCATTTTTGTAGGGCAGGCCCATAGAGTTATTGGAGGAAGTTAAAATAAGCTGCTGCATTCCAGCAACATCTTAAATAATGTCTAGAAAATAGTTTTCTGTGGGTATCTGCATGCTAATTCTTAGAGAGATATGTTTAGCTACTATGCAGAAATCGTTAATTCTGTGGCCCATCCACATAGCTAGCTAGATATAATATTGGCTTACCTTAAACTACTATCGGCCAGACAGCGTTGAAGACTCCGACTAGTCGGCAGCTTTCAGAGAGAAAATGAAAACCACGTTGGTGGCAACTTTCTGACTTAAGAAAGAGGACAATAACTGCGCAAAACAAGCGGCAACAAAAATTTGCCCGACAGCGCCCCCTTTTCTAACTACATCTCGTTTGAATGACCGCGTACACCCATCGGTGATGTGCTGATTTGAATTTGTGACCTTGTGGCCTGGCTACCCAGACATGACTTTATTTGCTCCTCCCATGGGACGTCCTCCCCTTTATTTATTGCCCGTACAAAATTCTTTATGCTGATATGCAGTGTTTAAACATAAGAAAAAAATAAATAAATAAATAAAATAAATAAATAAATAAAATAAATAAATAAATAAAATAAATAAATAAATAAAATAAATAAATAAATAATAATAATAATAATAATAATAATAGTATAATATTAATAATAATAATAATAGCTAATAATAATAATAGTATAAATAAACAAAGCCTGAGGGTGAAATATCTTGCTCTATGCCTTGCCCGAGTGTAATAAGTCGCTTATTCTATGCTAGAGATCTGGTAAGCTAGGCTGGTTGCTATAACTACTACTGCTTATTGTGGATAATGAGCTTGTGCTATTTTAGGTGTTTGGGGTTGAAATATGATCAGTGATCAGGATAAACTTGCAATATAGCTAAAGCAACTGGTGAAACTTCTGAATAAATGACAACTAGAACCTATCTCTGCAATTTTGTCAGTCAAACACATTGGCAATAGGTCTCTCTAAGCTGTCTTCATAATGGTGGAGCAGCAGATACCACTCAAAAGCCAAGCTGCATGATATCCCAACCTCTGCTCCTTGGAGACTACCAGGCCAGATTTTGTCCAAAATTTGAAACATAAGAGAGTAGCTTGTTGTTTCTCTGCTCCCCACTTTCATATGTGTCTCTCCCTGTCAAACAAGTGAGTGGCTTTATCATTTCTTGATAAACTTGCTGTTGTGGAAAGAAAGCTGAGTGTTGCTACATCAGTAGGTGTTGGCATTTTGATAATGGCATCTCGAAAATGGCATTGACTTTGAATACTCCGCTAATGCCCTCCTTTGACATAATGTATCCCAAGTACTCTGCAATAGTTGGGTGAAATGACATTATTCTTGGCGACATCAAGTCTAGACGTCATAGCATAGCATTGAGGCTTTGGATTGATTTTCCTCCAGTGACTTCTTTGAGATCACTGGTCATTTTTTCCATAATCTCTTGGAAATAGCCTGGCACTGAACTGATTCTGAATGATAATCTGGTCTGTAACAGTACTCCGCTATGCATGCTCCCAGACCCATAAAAGGGTCTGGAACTTTGACCGTATGCATTTCGTCCCTTTCATCATAATCCTGGGGAACAATACTTTAACGTGTATGGTGGCAATAATATGGCGGAGCTTACGTTCTACCAAATCAATAGGCAGGAGGATAATTGACAGACGATTCTTGCCTTCCAAATCTATGTTCTGGTTTGCGCAAACAAGTCTTGCACAAGGAATTGATATAATAATGCGGTAAATAAGTTTTAATGAAAGTTATTGTTACTCTTATTTATTACTTACTTCCACCATGTATTTGAGGCCCTGATTGCCTTTAACTCTCAATTTTACATCCTGCATCTTATACTATAGATACATTTGCTCAGAAAAGCATCTGCATTGTGTGCCCTTTGAAACAATCATGAGTTTTCAATGGTGCTTCAAAACTAGTCATGTGGTGCAAACAAAACAAAATTATTCAAGTTACAATAAACAAAAAATGGGACTTAGCACAATAAAGTAAATATCAAGTCTTATCAAATTTCATTATAGATAATAGTTAAGAGTTGACAAGGAGTCACCATCACCTCACCTTGAACAATATCTCCCTCTGCACACAACTTTGGAGTTCTCCTCTTTGCAACAAGATGTGCATACATGATCAGAAAAGTTCTAAACATGAAAACTTAAGTTGTTTTACATTATTATTATTATTATTATTTTATTATTATTATTATTATTATTATTATTATTATTATTATTATTATTATTATTATTATTATTATTATTATTATTATTATTATTTATTATTATTATTTATCATCATCATCATCATAGTTGGTGTGAGAGAGTGAGAGAGTGTACAGATTCAAGTCTAAGATATATAGGATTACTATTGTTTAAAAACTTTCAAGCCTAGCCTAGAAACAGATCTGGAAACAGATCTGAATGCAATATTTTTCTCAACTATCATATGCAAATTATGCAGTCCATAAGAATCCACTTCAACATTCCACTAAAAGGCAAGAATAGTGTAATACATTTTGATATCACTCTATTATTCAGAGGCAAATAACTAACACATCACTAGGTGGGTAAAAACTACCAAAATAACTAAAGTAAACAGCAATTTAGTTACTTCTAGCCTCTTTAGTATCTTCAGTATCTTTGGTCTTTAGTCTCTTAGTATCTTTGGTCTCTTCTAGTCTCTTTGTTTTCTTCTAGACTCTTTAGTCTCTTCTAGTCTCTTTAGTCTCTTCTAGTCTCTTTAGTCTCTCCTGTCTCTTCTAGTCTCTTCAGTCTCAGTCTCTCCAGTCTCTTGTAGTTTTTTCAGTCTCTTTGGTCTCTTTAGTCTCCATAGTTGCTTTAGACTCCTCCGTTATTTTAGTCACTTCATGTTGTTGCATAATGGTCTCTTGAATTTTCTAGTCCTTTGCAGTCCTTTAATATAATTATTCTAGTTTATTAAAGTTTACAATTTCTTTCTCAGCCTTTATTTACTCATTAGATGTATTCTCTCTCTTTCACAGGCTTTTTAAAATAATACAGAATTAAAATATTTTGCAGCCAGTATTTTTTTGTGCTATGACAGTATAAGTTCATATACAAAATTTGGTGCTTTTGTCCGCCGTGTAAATATAACCCTCATAATTTCCCTTAAGCTACCCAACTAAAAATATTTGGTTGCCACTGGCAATCAAACATGTGACTGCTTGCTTAATGCACAAGTGCCCTTCCACTGAGCTACAACAACCAGCCAGCAAACAAACTTCATTCTGTATTTGTACTGTTAAGGGTATTGCTATACAGTCTCACTCTCACTCTCAGCAAACCGACGAAAATATTCTTTCTTTTTTTTACTTTTTTTTATCCGTGTAATTTTTACTCTGCTAATTCATCACTTCACAATTTCTCTTTCAGCCTTTTGTTACTCATTAGATGTATTCTCTCTCTTTCACAGGCTTTTAAATCAATACAGGATTAAATATGGCGACCAAATATATTTAAATTCTGTATTGTTTGAAGAAAAAAAAGCCTATGAAAGAGAGAGAATACATCTATTTAAAAGGTGCAAAAACAGCTATTGTTTTTGCACCTTTTTTGAGGGACTCACAGATGCAATCTTAGTTGGTATATTGTATACATCCCTACAAATCTGGTAGAGATATATCCGATAAGACCAGGACCAATCTTCCATTGCAGAGGTAAAAGCAATGAAAAACTTGCTGTGCAGCTGCAGAAGAAGACTGTACTAGCACTAGCAGTATCAGTGTGCAAGCAGCAAAAATATGTGATACAACTCCCGATTGGAGAACTTTAACAATAGTTGTCCCAATTTACCAAACTTGGCTGCACAAGCTAAAAACTGAGGGAGTAACTGGAGACTGAATATTGCTTGCTTGCAAACTATAATAAGCAAATTTCTAGAGATTGTGTGCCTAAATGATTAGTATCCTTCAAATGAACTCCCTGAGGCCAAATAAACCAAGAAGATCTTAATAATTCAAGAGTTAGTGTGTAAGATCTTGTTACCATCAAATAATCGATAGTACCTTTCTTGCTTATCCAGGTATGATTCTCATACTTCTCTTATGAATATATAATATTAATCTGCCATAGCTATCTTTATGTATTATTTCGAAAGTTCACAAAATGCTTCAGCACACCTAAAATGCTCCTAATGCTTCAGTCCTAAAATGCTAAAAAAAATGCTAGAATAATTTGGCATCTATATTTATCATCATTGATGTATATAAGTGGTTGTTCTGTCTGATTCAGTCAGTTGAGTTCTTGTATTGCTTAATTATAGTATTATTAAGTAGCCAGTCAGTCAATGTTACAGTTTCAGGTATACCAAGTTTAGTAATTGTTTCCAAACTTCAAGTATAGCAAAACAATTTTTAGCCGTAGATAAGGTTATGTCTGGTTGGGAATTGCGAAAGATTATTATGGAGGTCATAAATTCATCCACTTTCACTGTCTTGATGACTTTTTTGATAATAATAATAATTATAGACAGCACCCTCAGCCTCACCATTAGTTACTGAGTGATGGGGAGATAAGTGACACTATTTGATGTCATTTGTGTGCATAAATTCAGGAGGACCGACAATACAATGCACTGAAGATGCACAAGAACCAGCTGCTCTGCTGGTATAGTCTATAGTGAAACCAAGGTCAAGCATGAGTAAGAGTTGACAGTCCAGATACTTCATCCCTCCCTTACTAAATTAGAGTTTGGTATCAGTCAAGAGGTTTTCATTTCTTTTTCTGTAAAAATACCTGAGTGCAAAGCGACATCCAGAGAAACTGTGCATATGAACCCACATCAGTATTACTCCATATAAGGTAAAGTGAATACAAAAATGAAAACAAACTGTATAGCTATATACTTGATTTGTGATTAAAATTCTCCCACAATTAACATTTTATTATACATAATAAGTACATGACATTGGCAATACTTTGTTAAAATCAATGCTAAACTTATAAAACTGATTCCTGTCCAGTCCCTTCAAAAATTGAGTGCTAAGTATATTTGCTGTCTTGCTCTCCACAGTAATTCAGTCTGATTGTACTTTACCAAGTCAATAACATTTGAACTCCTTCCAGCTGGAGCTACTTCCTAAATAATAATAATAATAATAATAATAATAATAATAATAATAATAATAATAATAATAATAATAAGTGCTTGAGCACAAAAAACTATGAGCGAGAAAGCCTAGCTAGAGGCTCAAACAAACCTAAATAATTGAGTTCTTTTCACTAAACTACACTATAAGGCTACATTATTCAATTTTTCTGAAGTTAAATTTCTAGCTTCTGTTTACAAACAACTTTTAAATTCAGTAGATTCATTTTTCTAAAAGTACAAGTACACATTAAAAAGTTGACACAACTCAGAGTTCTATAAAGCTAGCCATTGATTAAATTTTACCAATTACTTCCTTACTCAATCTTCCCACATAACTGTAGTATCTTTATTTAAAATTTTAGTTGTTTCTTTATGTGAAGAACCAGTAGTTCTCAACAACAAAGCTCTCGACTACCAAAACTGGACAACAATTGTAGCAGCTTCTTGCGACTTTGAAGCCACACCCTTCTATAAGCGAACACAAAAATGTGAGGATCAAAGTACAAAATGACATACGTATGTCCAAACATCCCCGATTTTTGAATGCATTTCCCCTGATAGTGTGTCGGTCGCTTCACTCACTTGCCAATAGTAATCATCAGTGCATTGTCTTGAATTGAGTGGGACACATGTATACAATTTTGAAGCTCTTCTCTTCTGGTTTCTCCTGACTGGAGAACTTTAACAATAGTTGTCCCAATTTACCAAACTTGGCTGCACAAGCTAAAAACTGAGGGAGTAACCAGAGACTGAATATTGCTTGCTTGCAAACTATAATAAGCAAATTTCTAGAGATTGTGCGCATGAATGATTAGTATCACTCAAATGAACTCCCGGAGGCTAGATAGAGCAAGAATATCTTAATAATTCAAGAGTTAGTATACGATCTTGTTACCATCAAATAATCGATAGTACCTTTCTTGCTTATCCCAGCCAAACGGTCAGTAAAATTATTATCTTATGTGTGCATGTGGTCAGGTCAAAATACACAATGTCCCTATTTTTCATTTCCAAAACTTGGCACCTATGTATGAATAATAGACTATAAAAGCAGCAGCATCAAAAGAATTCGATTGTCAAAGGTGACCAATCTGAGCAACAGCAATGGAATAGCTATATCAATTTGTGGGAGGAGAAATGTTAGCTTAGCCTCCTCTTTGTACTACTATATATCATATAAATAATTTCTTTGGTGATAAAACTCTCTCTGAATATGGAGGCCAAGCATGGAGCAGACTAAGTAGCTAATTTCACACCTTTGGTGGCTGTTCTTCTTGTTGCTGCTGCCGTTGGTGCTTTTCCTTGTACTGTAATAGCTTATCCATTTGTTTATTGATGAAAAGACCCTTGGCATAGTTCATAGGAGATACATTGTTCTAAATATACATGGAATACAGATTATGAATCTAGAACTTAACATTTATCAGATAAAATAGATATGGTTTGGCAAGGTGATAACAGTTTAAATATTTACCTTCTGTAAAAAAATTTGTAAGAAAAATAATTAGTTCTTTTAAAACATTCTTGGTATCAGCATCAACTTACTTCATCTAGAATATTCATATCTGCATAATTTTCTACCAAAAGGTCCAGCAGTTTTTCATCCCCGTTACGAATAGCAAAGAACACTGCTGTCCATTGAACATACTATAAAAAATCAATCGTTGTAGATAAATCAATATTTAAACAGGAAAAGCTCTTTAAAATAATTACAATAGTGGGAAGAAATTTTAGTTAAACAATGATTTAATTACAGCAAGATGTAACGTTAAACTGAATCACTATAAAGCATAATTATCAGCAAGCAATAAAATTATATTCCATTGCTTTACTTCTGGAAGAGTACAGTGCTTAATAAATCACTCTTCAAATTCTCTCTACAATGAACTCTATTCTCTCACTCTAATCATCATAGCTAATGCATAATGCTTGGAATTTGCCTATCATATATCCCTACGATGACTAATTGCATATTTTAGTATTCATATATAGCCTCTTCTAATTTAATAGTTTTCATAGGTATAGAAACTGGGGGGTGAGGGTGCCCCCCAATATTTTGAGCCCCTTCAGTGTTTACAGTCAGAATTACTAGGCCATGCATTAACTACTACAGCCGCATTTAGAAACAGAAAACAAAGCAAATATTTTGGACATTGCCAAAAATGTATGTGTGAATGGTAGAAGTTTCTTAAAATTTAAAGAGTTACCAGCAGCACTTATAATTAGCACAAAATATCATAGGGTCAGGTCACAGTGCCCCTTACCCTCCCTCCCCTCCCCCCTCTCCAATTCAGACATTGTTCTAAAAGGTGCTTCTATTATCACTGAAGTATCATGCTTTGCTCATTATATTCTACATTTTTAGCAAATTTCATGTCAGATATCATTGAAAATCCTGGACCAAACCACTAAAAATATATATTTCTAATGCTGTAAGGACAGTACATATTTATTTGGAAAATGCACCATCTCCACACTGAGTTTGAAGTGTATTGAGGTGCTATGCTTACTCTTTCAGCTTTAAGATTGACATTTACTTGAGCTGCTGCAATCAAGTGATTTGCTACGTCATGGTGACCTTGTTTTGTGGCCAGAATCAAAGGAGTCATCCCCCACTGAGAGAAATACGATTAAAAGTTAAACATACAACTCTTATCTGGTCAGCTTTAAACATACATCATCTTTGGCATTAACATCTGGTGCAATCTTGCGTCCTTGAGGTGCCGCTTCTTTAGGAGATGGTACCATGCACTTGACAGCTCTTAATAATCCCTTATAGCATGCCATGTGTAATGCAGTAAATCCTCCCTGCAATCACAGAAACCATATTGAGGAAAACACATTAGTTAAAGAATAAATGGAGTAAAACAACAACAACAACAACAAACAACAAACAAAGCAGTAACACAAAAAGCTTACTTTTTTCTTTTTGTTAATGTCAGCGCCAGCTTCAGTCAGTTCTATGACAATGTCTTCATTCCCTTTCCTACAGGCAGTAGTGATAGCAGTCCAAGAAGACTAAAGAGGAAAGTAAAATGATTAGTTGGATTAGTTGACAAAAACAAACAAACAAAAAAAAACAAGAAACGCCTATAGCTATATTACACTAGAAACTTGTTTTATTACTTTGCTTTCATGGTCCAAGTCAATGCCCTCAATTTTACACATCGTCTGTACAAGTTTCAAACTATTGTCTTGACTAGCTTGCATCAGTGGTGTCCATCCAGCCTGTAAAAATACGTGAGTATGTGAACAGACAGTGGATTGTACCAATGCGCAGTTGAACTTACACTGTTTGTTATGTTGATATTCGCACCAGCTTTGACTAAACTCTGAATGATTTTGCAGCGATTTTCTTGCCCTTTGTCTGATTTTGCCTCTGAATTGAATTTAGACTGAGCTGCCCACATAAGGGGACCCCAAATAGACTGTTGAGTAAAAAAAGAAAAAAAGGTAGTGGCAGCAGCAACAACAACAACAATAACAACAACAATAATAATAGGAATATAATATTAATAATAATAATCTATATAATAATAATTTGTACATGCTTGTGTGTCAGTAACGATGATGATGGTGACCGACGACCTATGAAGTTCTATCCGCTCTAAGATTCTAAGCTGAAAGAAAAAAAGGACTAGATAAAACAGTGTTCCATGTTGGACGTGAAGCCATGTCCTCCACGTAGTAGTTTTTGCATGCTTACCATTACACCATCAGACCTGACAGCTTGGAGGTTCTTGGAGTACCTTATTGGCCTATTGTATCATATTCTTTTTTATTATTATTATTATTATTATTTCATTACTTTTCTTTCTTTTTTTATTTTTTATTTTTTATTTTTATTTTTTTATTACTTTTTCCCCCTAGGTGTCTTGCCCTGTCCACCCCTTACTTTATAAATCTGGGTGTCTGTATTCATGAATAACTCATTTGCTGAACTTGTTTGGGAAAGCTGTGTTCACCTACAGTAGCTAACCATAATCCACCACATACATATGTATTGTGGGCAAAAGAAAGGCAGACAAGCATGAGAATACAAGGGTCAAAAAATAGAACCAGGTGAGAAAAGGCTGACTGATACAACTACTTCAGTGATGAATTGAAAGAAAATACATAGATATTGAGGAGCAGGAGAGGTAGATGAAAGAGGAGAAGGGAATCTATGAGTTGAAGAGAAGAATAAGAAAAACTGAAATGGCTCAGGAAGAAAGAGAACAGGAGAGGGAAACCTTGGATAATAATACCTTATGCTACTGCATTCCTAATTTTTTTTTGCAAAAGTTAGTACATCAAGTACCACGTAGTGTGGCGGGGTACTTGCTAGTAAATTTTAATCCAATGTTGAATAATGGATATAAATGATATTTTTACAATATCTGTTTTTAACCCTCAGCGCGCATGGGCAAGAGGGTTACAGTAGTCACTTTGTCTGTGTGTCACTGTGTATGTGTGTGCACATTATAATCATGTAAGGAGGCTAGAGTCTAGAGTCTAGTTATATACCGCGGAGCTGATCTGTTTTAACTTAGAGGCGTTCCCTTCGCTCTGTTGTTTGCTTCTTTCTTTGTATCGTCGTAAGTAGCAACTGTCTGTGTGTAAATGCTAAAGGTTTGAAATGATTTTTTACAGACGTTCACTTCTACTGCTGATCTCTGCAATGGAGAGGGGTTTTAATTGATTGAGGTTATCTGGTGGACATACGCTGAGAGTTCACACCTCCTGGTGCTTCATTTTTTCTTGTTTTTGTTTTATGCAGGCCTGTGTAACACAAAATGCTTAAGCTCTGTCTTAAAAGACATAGCTAATATATATTTTTTGTGAAGTTAAAGAGTTCAGCGTGATAAGTTGGACTTACAACAGAGTTCACTGCATCTATGTCTAGCTGGACTGGATTGCTGGGGTCCACAAGACTTTCCACAATTTCATGATGTCCCTCCTTGCTGGCCAATATAAGTGCTGTGTAATCAGCCTACAGAAGAACATGGAAGGATTTAAGAGCACATCCATATTTGAATATTGAGGTCAAGGAGAGTAACCTCAGACCTTATCTCACTGCCTCATGTGTGTTTATCTTACTGTAATGGTCACTATGTTGGGATCAGCTCCATGCTTCAACAGCACTTTAGCCACCATTACATGGCCTTTGTGAGCAGCTATCATCAGAGGAGTCCACATTTGCTAAAAGTTTCAAGATGTTAAAAACACACTGAACTACTGATGTACAAAATTAAAATTAAAATAATATAAAAATGCTCACTACTTCATATCTTCTTGTGTTTGGATTAGCACCTTTTCTGAGCAACTTTTCTGCTGAAACAGCATCACCACTGGAAGCAGCTCGAATCTAGTTTGTATTTTATCAAAGTAAACAACTAAACCATCGCATAAAATATCAATTTCACTTACTAATCTGACGTTTACGCTTCCGACATGAATAACGGACTGCAAAACGGATTTTCCAAATTTTTTAAACTTGCTCCCAAGTCCCTATAAAATCAAAATAGGTATGCAATTGTATGACTAAAAACAAGACCCATACAGTATCTTTTGGAGCTTTTTCTTCAGTTTCTAATTCAAACTGTGGAAGTGTTTCTTGGTGTGGAGTGAGTGGAGTTGCTCCCTCAGTTGATGAACCTGAGGCTTGTGGTGGTTCTACGTCTGGTAAGGTAACTTCATATGCCATATGGTCTTCAGGTTCATTGTCACTTGAAATATCATATTGGTGTGGCTCATCTTCTTCAAAAGTATGTTCATCTTCTAAAAAATATGGGCGAAAAAGTTGTTCTAACTCCTGATTCTTGTTCTTGACTGCAATGTCTTTTGGTGTATTGTTGTTCTAATAAAGAGAGAGAGAGATAAATCAAACTATTGGCATTCTCATTAAGTTCATTGCATACTATATCTCTGAGATCTAAAGTATCTGGATACTTTAGAAGATCTTTTACAATACTTGTCCAGCCACATTCAGTTGCTGCATGGATTGCTGTCCTTCCTTGAATCTACAGATTTATTTAAGCAAAATAATTTTTAAAAAACCCAACTAATTAAGAAAATGAAGTTGTTACACATAGCTATAATATTATACATGTACATTCAAATTAGATCATGTGCTTATATTTCGTCTTGGCATTCATATAAAACAAACGATATTCTCTCTTTAAAAGGGTTAAATGAAATGTGCAAAGGAAATTCCATTATTGTTGGTCCTCTGAGCCACAAAAGCAAACATTTTTCAAACCTTCACACAAAAAAATGTTAAAATTTGCGAAGCTTGGAAGTCATGAGTAGTCATATTATGTGAGTATGGGTGACTGCTGGCTACAGTGGTTTGACTCCTCATAGAAGCAACTAAATTTTGTTTTAATTTTTTTTTCATCAACATTCTGAATGAAACATTTCATTCTTTGTATCTCTCATACCTGCTGAGTGCTATTTGGCGAGCGAGCGTAGCGAGCGAGACACTTACAGGGGTAAAAATGAAAAAATCGGGGATGTTTGTTTATTTGTATATATGTATGGACGTACGTAAGGCATTTTTGTACTTTGACCCTCGCGTTTTTGTGTTAGTTCGGTTGTCGACCCCGTCCCAAATTCACTAAACAGAATCCTCTGGTTTATCGATCAGTACCGTATCACCCTAGAAATTGAATTGTTTACCGTATGAATTCTTTTGTGGTGCAGTTCAAACTTTAAACTTAGGGACATTCCATTTCTATTCGAGTTAGTGGCAGTGGTAAGTCAATGCGCTCTTTGTCATGGTTATAAGCCGTGCGCAACAGTATTTACTGAAAATACATTGTCCACAAGACTACTGCGAAGGTAAGTCTGTGTAGGTGCATGTCCAGTTGTGTCAAAGCATTGTGTGTTACAACCACTACTTAGCTAAAGAATATCACAAAGAAAACTTTTAAATAACGTGTATTGTTTTGTTGTTGTTTTTACCTTCTCAAGCAGTTGCAGAGAGTTAGTTGTTACTATGGCACTGAAATCCCTTTACCCTGTATGCTAAATAAACAAACTGGACCTTATTTTCAGTAGCTTCAGTGTTAGAAGTCTAAATCATTCATATAAAAATATTATAGTCTTTAGGCTCGCTCGCCATTTGTGCTCAAGCACATCACTAGTTAGTTTTAAATATTACTGGAAACTTAAGGACCAGTCCTTGTTACTACTGTTATAATAATTGTGAATAACAAACAAGCATCCTTACATCTTGGGCTTTTATGTCAATGACTTCTTCCTCCTGGCTGAGCAATGATCTAGCAATTTCTTCATTTCCATTCTCTGCTGCTACTATTAAAGCTGTCTTCCCATCTTTTGTCCTTGCATTAAGGTCAGCATGATGTTCTTTAAGGAGAGTGAACATTTCCATGTCATTGCTTTGAACTGCAAATGTCAGAGGTGACATTCCCAGTACCTAAGGTCATAAAATAAAATGAAGGGTGAATGAATGGTGAAGTACAAGAGCCATTACATATTCTCGGATATTTATGTCGGCCGCATAATCCAAAAGGTATTTGACCACAGAAGCTTGTCCTGCTCTAAGGGCTATCATCAAAGCCGTGCATCCTCTCTAAATTATTGATAAAATAAAATGACTAAAAATTTCAAGCAGAAATATTTGGCATGACTAATAGCACATACGGCATCCTGGTAATTAATATCTGCTCCGTTGTCCAATAATAACTTGATGCTGTCCTGATGGCCGTACTTTGCAGCACACTGCAGAGACGTCCTTTCAAAGATCTAAGATTGCACAATATATTAAATCTTAGAACAGACAGAATGAGACCCTACTAAACTCTTTACCTTATATACTGCATTTGGATTGACTCTGTTTTCTTGCAATAACATTCTCACTACTCCTGAGGCACCGTCTCTGCTAGCATTCCATAGCTTAAAAACAAGACATAAAACCATTCAATGTATTACAGGTTATAGCATGATATAACTAACATCTTATACAAAAAACAACAACAACACTATATTAATATGCCCTATTTTTAGTGCAGCAAACCAATGGACAAACCAATCTATATGACAATTTTGTGTCCATAGCCGATATTATACATTTACAAAACGTTGAACTATATAATTTTAAGGAATTATTGCGAATGATATTTTCACAAAATACTTCGTAACTGTGAAAATGTACCGAAAACAACGAAATGATGATTGAATATCTAGATTAAGTTAACTATAGAATACCACTACTTGAATAGCTACACTTTCAGCATTTTATTTCTTACTTCTTCCCGATCTGTGCTTGGGTAAATTATGTAATCATCGAGAATGAAAACAGACAAATGGATCTCTTGAACAAACTCGGAGTCTTCGTGTATCAGCTTCTTAGCTTCTTCCATTAACTTAGGCCACATATTAGTAAAAACCACCCACAAGGCAATCACCGAGCTTTTTGATACTTGTACAAGATAAAAATGTGCTGCCATACCAATACGTTGAGTAATTAGCATACGTTCAAATCTGAGGCCCAGTCTGCGCAAGTCCTCAGCTTTGCATTTATTAGGATCTTCAAACATCTCTGTCACACATGTTTTAAAAGCTTCAGGAATATCATGCTCAAAAATTGGAGGACTCCAGTGAGCAATGAGCTCAGTCACTGTAATTCTGCCACACTTTATTTTAACCTTTTCTTCATAGCTTTTCATCTTTTCAAACAAGCTGGGCTCACCACATTGCCGGATCAAGGAGCTCAATACCTCAAAGTCCATAAAGTTGAAGACACATCTTCTCAATCTTTTAAATATATCTTCTAATTTCATATCTTCAAGCTCCCGCCTTGGAAATATATCTTCTAATCCTATCAAGTTATCCACAGGATCTTTTAAAGCGTCACAAAAGGTTTCACAATTTTCTCTATTAGAATTGAGAAATTTTTTAAATTCTTCTCTGATAGCACGAAATTCAATCTGCAAATTTTCTATGATGTCTGGGTAAAAATAACAAAAAATAAAACAACAACAAAACTTTTGAGCATTGAGATATCCCTATCTACCATTACCTTTTGAACTGCTATTATAAGAATCTTTGCGGAGTAGAGACATATCTTGTTCTTCTATCCTCACTGCTAAAGTAATTTCATTGCATTCTTTCAATGCCTCAACTAATGCTTTCCAAGAAGGACGATGGCTATCATCACAGTTAAACCATTCCTCAACAGCATAATCGTTTGCAATGAAGGGATCATTAGTTCTAGTGTCCTTTAGTTTTCGTTCAGCGAGTTCAATAATCCCAGCCAAATGACGACGTTCAGATAATAGAATTAGGACCAACTGAATTAAATTATCAGACCAAACATCTCGAAATATTTTCTTTGAATCTTCTTTATTACATTCTGCAATCCAATTATTGGATAATATTTAAATCTATTTGCATTAGTTATTTAAAAACCAGGACTGTCAATAAAGCAGGAGTTTAGTGGTTACTGTCTCTGCCTTCTTTCCAACCCCACAAAATATAAGCACATGCGTATGTCTACAAAAACAGCAAGCTAAACATTTACCAGGCCAAGTCGGCTGCGCTGGATCACCTCTTCCCGTGGAATCCATTTCCCGGCGCGGTTGTCATTTGAGACAATTAGCCTCCCAGTCGCTAGCTGTAATTCTAATAACGAATCACCAAAAGCTTTCAAGGCGGAGCTAAAATACAGTAGAACCAAAGCCGAAATAGCGGTAGGAGGGGCTAGATTTGCTGGAAGTACACGCACAGAGTATAGTAACTGTTGCGTTATAGTGGAGCTATTAGTACGTCATTGTGGTGTGGGTGTCGTAGAGTAGCATACAAAAAAGAGTGCCTGGCGCAAATTTATATATAGCAGGTGTGACCAACTCTATATAATTATAGCTAGATGACAGATGTTCTCTCATCTTCGCAAAATCTATGTTGAGACATTCAAACTGTGGTGAGACTGTGAGTCAGAGACTTCGGTTCACTGCCACGGCAAATGTGTGAGCACGATAATAACAATTAAAGAAATAAACTGTCTTTCATTATGTGGTGTTGTTTCACCACACAAACTAAATGTTATCTAAGATATAACTATGTAGCTACCCTATACACTGTACCCATGTATTTACAACCAAGAGGGATCATATCATATGTCTACCACTTTGTAGCTGAACACAAATTTGCTGGATCAAACTGATATATGCAGTGAAAGTGAATTTTTTTTATTAATTAAATGTAGCTAATATTAGACATATAAAGTTCAATGTTAACAGTGTTCTATGATAATGTAACTGGTTTAATGTTTTGTTTAATTGAGTTACTATACATTGGAATGAATACATGGCTAGCTATAAAACTGAAATAACACAATTATCCCAAAGTCTAAAGATGAAATTGAAGTTTAAACTTCTTTATCGCAGCGTTGTATTCTTTCCATACTTTGTCCATTATCTCCATCCCAGCTGGAGGAGCCTGCAAGGAGGAGAAAAGTAGCTAACGTTGTATAAAATAAATTTGTAAAATCTACTCACAGCAGCTCGAAATTTCTCTATAAGATCTTCAGCGCTTTTCCTCCAAGTGATTGGAACATAATCCAAATACCCACATTCCTATTGTGAGCAGATTTCAATAGCAGATCTTATAAAATCATTTCACTCACTTTAATTTTGGCATTTCTCTGAATGAGTATGTCACACATCTCGCTGCTCCAAGTCAAGGCAGCCATTTCCAAAGGTAGTAGTCCAGATTCCTGTGTACATACTTGCAATGATGTCAAAAAAATCACCACTAAAACATGTCTACCTTGTGCTCGTAGTTCACATCTACAGATGCACATTGTGCTAGAGTTCTGACGACCTCCACGTGCTGTCGTTTGATGGCAATCATGAGAGGTGTCAGTCCAGCCTTAAGTACAATAAAACCAACAAAAATAACAAAACATTTAAGTAATAAAATGTACAACTGAGAGGAGATAGCTAAATGGAGAAATAAATACAAGCTGAAAGCTACTGAGCACGTTGTTACTTACATCATTTTCTTTGTTGGCAATGCCATCATCACGTGGAAGGAGAATCTTCACAATGTCACCAGCGCCATAGTAACATGCCACGTGCAATGCAGTCTCCCCAGTAACTCTGCCAGCATCCTGAAAATTTATAATTAAATAATGACTTCACATAAAGAATTAATTAACAGCTGGATAAAGTGTACTGAAGTATTACCTTATGCATAGAATATAATTAGAAGTCAAAAAATTATTTTTCTGTGAGAATACTAAGTGAAAGTAATTAATCCCCAATGTTAATGCTAATACTTGTGATTTTACCGCTAAATTTGGGGTGTTCAGTTATAAAGTGATTGGATCACTGCTCTCTTTTTGTCACACAAATATACTGGAGTATTAACTCACTGGAACCAATATAAAACAATAATACAACTTGTAATTGTAGTTAAATTTAGTTACAGACAGAAACCGGCTACAATTCTGCTGAGAAAGAATCTTATTTATTTACTTTTGAGTTTAGGTATAAAGCAGCAATGCCACTAATTTATAGTAAAAATACTCAAAGGGAATTTACAAATTAAATAATGCTAAGGAAGAAAATGTCCCCCTTACCTTCATCTTTAACTTCACTTTAGCATCGTGGCTCAGAAGGAAATTACAAATGGTTGTGTTGTTAGTCCTAGCAGCTTCCATTAAGGGACTCCAGCCTTTCTGAAAGAGTAACATACATTGTTTTAATCTACAATTAGTTACTTATTATGTGTTTACATCTGCCTGTATACTGCTATTAGCATTATACTCCAAGAAGAGCTGAACCATTTCCTCATCCTCAGCTGAAATAGCTCCAAATAATGGAGTAGCTTTGTCCTGAAAAATAAAGAGCATAAACAAATAAACACGCAAACAAACAAATAAATAAGTGAATAAGTAAAAATAAATAAATAAATTAATGAATAAATAAATAAATGAATAAATAAATGAATAAATAAATAAATAATGAATAAATAAATAAATGAATAAATAAATAAATAATGAATAAATAAATAAATAAATAAATAAATAAATAAATAAATAAATAAATAAATAAATTATATTTATAAAACTGAATGGCAAAAAATATATTAAGAACAAATTTTATTCTTGAGAAATTAGTAAGTCTGAAGTTTTGCTGAACCAGTACATAATTGATTTAAAGGATTTGGTCATTACAATTTTGTTTGGAATGTCCATAGAAGCTCCATGTTTGAGTAACATCCTGGCCATCTCACAGTATTTCATGTCTGAGATGTACATAAGACCAGAGAAGTAGAACTGGATTCATCAAAACAATTGCATATAAAGAAGCTCCATGGCTGCCTGTGAGATTTACTGACCTCACTGGGATCAATTATGTCATCAGGATTGGCTCCATGCCTCAGAAGGAAATTTGCAATTCTCAAGTAATTTCTACATACTGCAATGAGCAGAGCTGTCCAGTTTTTCTATGAACAAAAGAATTGAAAAAAAAGAAGTTTGAAAATATCAGTAAGAATTTGGCCTACTATTATAACCTTTTCAGATTTGATTGAAACACTGTCCTCATTGTGCTGAACAAGCAGCTTGACAATGTCATAGTTACCTCCATAGCATGCCCACATAAGAGCAGTCCAATTCTAAATTTAATATTCATCATTACATCACATTTCCACAAATATACTAATTGTAAATTACCCGGTCATTGTCAGTTTTCTTCATGAAATCAAAGTTTGCTGATTTTAAAGCATTTAACACTTGTTGATAGTCACCTTTCAGACACCATTCAAACACCATCTGTAACACGATTAAGTTTTATGAACACTAGCGTAATATAACTACATCACAACATACCCTGTCTGTACTAAAAAATGATATTACAGACTGGACGGGGCTCATAACTGTCTGTACAATAGGATATATCAGCTCCCATAGCTTGCTGGATCTCTTCCTGATTTCATGTCTTTGTTCAGTAAACTTTACTGGAAAAGCTTCTTCAGCCGTTTTTCCATTCTATAAAAGTTGATGACGAAAATTAATTAGAGGTAATAAAGTGTCTAGGAAAATATTACTTTGTCCCTCAATTCTTTGTTTGCCCCGTATTCTTCCAGAAGCCTTACGATCCTTTGATGACGACTTTCACGAGCAAAGAATAGGGCGGTTCTCAAAGTTTCCTGTGCAAATATTCAATACAAGTATTGCATTATTTTGCTAGTTTGCACGTTTCAATATAATATATATATATATATATATATTATATATATATATACAATATAAAAATAATAAGGCTACCAGGTTGCCTCCTATGTGAATTTATGTGAGGGGGTAATTAAAGAATAACTCATTCAAGTAGATTTATAGGATGCAGTCTGACAGCTGTATTTTGGCTCAATTATTTTTCAAAAGTAACCAAGAAAACAAAGTTTAAAGAAGTAATTATTCTCTTTTGGAGAAAGTTACTGCCAGTAACTGTAGTAGAGAGGTGAAAAGTGGAAGGGCTGAGTCCATCTTAATTTCAAAAAAGATATGCAATGTTATTAATTAGTTGCTCTGTTTCCCTTTTCTCCAACCCTTTCAGAGATTATTTTATTCTATAAAATTCTAAGCCAATGGCTACACTCATACTAAACCATATAATGTGAAAAAAGTGGAGGGGCTGAGCTCCCACCTCCATGTTACTAAAGAAGTTGTTATCAATACAATCATGTGAAGCAACTTACTGGCATTTGATAGTTTATATTGATGGACCCTACCTCCAGCAGTAGAGCCACCACTCCAGAATGACCAAGCTTGGATGCCACTATGAGGTTTGTTTCATTGTCCTGTATAGAATTATTAGAATACTTTTATTTTAAAAATATATAGCTAATCCAGTCATATATACCTGATTGGCTTTATTGATGTCGTGATTTGAGTTCCACTTCTCCAGAAGTCTGTCAACCTTCTTAATATTGTTACTCTCAGTAGCTTGAAATAAGTCCTTTTAAATATTATAGCTATAGCACATAAGTATGTTGAATTTTTTAATAATTTACCTTTTCCATTGTTACAAAAATGTGATTGTTCAATTCAATAGAAATAATACTGTTTTCTTCAAAGTAGATTCCTTCTGTCACAAACTGCTCAAATTTTTTACAAAGGAGCTCCACGTAATAGGAAGGAACCAACCAAATGGCAACTACACAATTGACTGATACATTGTACAGTATCATCAGGCACTTGGTTAGACCCAGTTTCCAATATTTCCTTTTGCGAAGATCATTAAGCTGCCGAATGGTTTTTTTATCAGGATCCCAATCGATTTTTTCAATAATGGAAGAAAAGTAAGTATCTGTAGTAGTATCTGGGCGAATATCTAGCTCTTCTAAAGCTTTGGCAACCCAAGCAATAGGCTGCAATTCTATTTCTTTTAACATTTCTTTGTATTTCTCCATTTTATAGTTGGATTTGGGAGATATAATCTTGATAAATATTTCTAACAGTCTAACATCTAATATATGCCAGCAGCATTGTTTCTTTATAGATTCAAACAACTGTTCAGTGTCATTTGCCTTATTGAGTATTTCAGTTAGGAAGTCTTCGTAGTAAGGCTGATGGGTAGCAGTTCTTAGCCTGTCCTTGAACTGTTCAAATTTTTCAGAATTTTTTTTTTTGAGTTTCTTAAACACAATATCCTTAAGATCATCTAACTCGTCCCTCATTAATTCAATGAAAGTAAGCACATCATCTGCATAGCAAGATTGTTAAATAAATCATTAGGTGTATACAGTAGTTGAAGGGAATATGTGCAACAATTTAGTTATTTTGATTCTAAATTATGTGTATGTAGTTTACAGTTTATGGCCCAGTGCCATAACCATAACAAGAGATACATCTTGGATATCTACTACAATGCTTGCTGAATCCTTATCAGAATTAGGAAAAAATAGCATTCTTTGAATGACTGTAATGGTTGTTTCACTACACTATTGAAATTGCAACTGAATTATTACCAGTTACTGATCAATGATCAAGCAAGTGATTCCTTTGAATTTGTGCAAGGTAAGAGTCTGTGCCCTTGAGTACTCCTTGTAGTATCTGGTTCACCCTCCACAATTATATTATTATTATTATTATTATTATTATTATTATTATTATTATTATTATTATTATTATTATTATTATTATTATTATTATTATTATTATTATTATTATTATTATTATTATTATTATTATTATTGTTATTAAATAATAATAATAATAGTTATTATTATTATTATTGATCACATATTTGAATAGATTTTTTATTGCCTTGCTGGATGAAATAAAAATTGCTTAATTTGAATAATTTGTTATCTGGTTTGTAAACACCAAGTATAGTAGAACTTACTCTCATTAGATATATGTGAGGCAGGTAAAACTTTAGATTCTGGGATAGTTCGAAGTTGGCTAGCTAAATTATAGTATTATACATCAATATGACAGTGTTAGAAAAGGGATTTCCCCTGTAACTTACAGATACCATCACAGCAAGTATCGTCTGAAGCTGTGGAGGAAAGGCTGTCACTTCTTGATCTTGGCAACACCTCTCTGTTCTGTTCATCTGTACAATTCAGTAACTAGGTAAAGGGTTGATATTGAGTGAGTCCTACATCAGTATATCATGCAAATAGTCAAGATTAATTTCACAGGTGACTGTACTAACAGATTTAGAGTGACTAGTCCAGCAAAGTTACATTTGCTGTGTTTATGAGACAGATTTTCCATATAGATAGCCTATATTAAAAAAATTTGTATTCACTACAACACTAAGTTTTTAAACAATTGTAACTACAAAATTGACAGTAATTCATTCTATAAAACAACAACAACCATAGCCGCAACAAGGATTATAAACTTATATTACTACACCTGGAATATGTTTTATCTCTGCACCATTACTTGAAGAAGATTGGCAAGTACGACTGCGTTTACGCATTCCTGGTTTTGAGAACTGCTGTGGTCTCTTCTTGGGTGCAGAAACTGAGAAAAAAAATCTGCTGAAAGAGTGAATACAGTAGCAAAATCTTGAGTTGTGATTAAAAATTTTTATCGTTATCTTAGTCTCCTGTCTCGCATTTTAAGGATTTGTCTCCACTCCATGTGTGTCTACTGTCTGGATTAACTCTCTCAAATTAATAATTTCTAATTGTACAATTGTGATCTGATTACTTAAGGTAGCTAGTTAGTTATCTGTCTAATAGAATATTCCTGCTTGTATATATTAGCTACAATTTACAAGTTACACTAGTCTCTATAATATGTATAGAGTGACATTAGGACAAGTAGTGAACTCTATAAAGAAAAAAATTCAGACTTCTTCTGGGAGGGGGACATACTATAGTCTGTTGCAGGCACTCTGTGGAAGAATGGGGAAAAATCACCATATCTGTGGTAGAGTGGTTGTTGATAGGAATTTCATGTGGGTACACCCCTTTACCAATGATGTCAGTATATCTGCTATTGATAATGCGGTTGTACAAATCCGCCACTACTCATCTGTTGTATCAGATAAACTAATACGAAGATTGCTATAGCCAAGTACCTACATTCCAGAATGAAAAACTGGGACAGACGAGCCACCAATACACCTACTAATTAAGAAGGAAGTTGTAGAACAATGTTGAGGAAATACACGGTAACTTACTTCCATCGGAGGCTCTGCAAAGTTGAAACTATCGAGAAATTATTATATATCTAAAATATCATCAATCACTGAGGAAGGCTCCATGAGGTTGACACTTTAAATGATTTATAACATATTTGTAACTACTACTACGAGAGGTTCCTATATTTTAGCTAAGTAAGCAGTAGAAATACAGTAGAATGATTTATTGGACTTCAAAATGTGCAATAAGAGTTTAATCAAAAAAATTTGCTCCGTGGATCTTCATCATTGATAAAGGAGGTTCGCCGACCATGACAGTTATGACAGTTTACATCGCCACCCTCCATCTTGCCATGATTCCCCTGCTGTGTAGCTATATAGACAATATTCATAGCTTGAGAATGCATACAGATTGACCATGATAGAAATTTCTAGCTGTATCTATGTCTCGGTTGAGCAGTTTGGTAAACATTCTGGTATTCAGTTGGGATTGGAAGCCATACAAATGTATCATGTGATGTTCACCTCACTGGGAGAAGACCTGTGCTAGCCAGAATTATACAGTGTGACCAAATACACTCCTATTGTATCATTATTTAACTTCCACTGACTAAGTCAATGTTGAAAAGCAGACAAGAAATACTCTCCTCTTAGCTGTAATACTGCAGCAAACAAAGTATTAATATTAACTGACATTTGTGGGATTATTAATTACCAAATACACAAATTTATAAGTAAATGAGGTAGCTATATAAGCCTATAGTGAAGGATAAAGGGTGTAGCCAGATAATGGTTTATTGTGCCAAATAGAACAACATTCTGCACGAATTTAGACTAACACATATTCAAGCACTGGCATTATTTCGTACAGGATAACACCAGTGATAAGTTGCTGGTTTGTGCAACAAGAATGGAGGCAGAGCAATGCAAAGAAATCTATCTTATGCAAGCCTTAATAATTTCTTGAGTTTCAATTTTGTGTTATGTTTGCCTCATATAGCTACTGTGTTCTCTGCACCGCTATCATAGATAACAACACATGAGAAATTTTGTCTTAACGCAATACCTGATCATACCTTGACTTTCAATTTCCTTGTATCGCTCATCCAACATAGCAATAGTTTTTTTCGCACCACTATCAGGATAACCACGAATGTGTTTAACAAACATTTCATATATATTACAGTCTTCTTGAACTTTGTCACACAGTTTCTGAAAGATCATACCCGCTCTATCATCTTCACTTTTGTAAACATTGGTAATTTTCTTGTACATTTTACGATCTATAATTTTTTTATTCCTCAGAAACTGAGCTATATTATCCAAGTTGTTCCTTATAGTGAAGGTGACTTGCTCTTGACAATTTTCTAAAGTACTCAATCCAAGATTATTATCGGACATGCTATAAAAAAATAATAAAATTGTTGTCTTATAATTGTAGTAATTTAGTCCCTAATTCTCTAACAGTTTCATTTTCAAAGGACCAAATATTAGATCATAAAAGAATATTTTGCAGTGCATATGTCAGTCATATTGAGATTATTTATAGAGTTGGAATTTTTAAGCTATATTTTTTGGCCATTATAAATATATCCAAGATATATATTAGTTTTCTAAGAAAAAATTAAGAGTAGCTAAATGCAAGCAGTCCACCTATTCTATTCCTATAAAGTCATAAATACTTTGAGTAACCTTTCAAACTTCAATGCATATTGTAGGAAATAGATTCCTGTGGTGATTGTATGTTAATTCTCAGATAGCTATGGGCACTATGCAGAAGTTTTTTTTAATTCTAATGGCATGCATTGAACACATTGGCAACACTCACTTTTGTGTTAGCTGATAGTGGCTTCCTTTTCCAGAGGAGCAAGCACAATTGAGGACTCCAAAATGTTAGTAGCTTTTACAGAGAAAAAAGAAAAGCGCACGATCATGAGATTTGATCTCCTGGAACTGTTCAAGCACCGGAAGATTGGGGTTTTTTTCGGACGACGTTATGTGCAGAACGGCTGACCCTCACCTTTGACCTATAGAGCGCGGCCGATCAAACAAACTTTGAACCTTAAGCACGCGCGCATGCGCAAATGGCTGACCATCGCTGCGTGGGAGGCTGACTATTGCTGGCTGCGGGACTGACCATTGCTGCTGGGCTGACCATTTCTGAGCCAACAGACCCACCTCAATCATGCTGAAGTACATGATCACTTGGAAAAATAGCTGTGGTACACATCAATATTTTGCAACTGTAGTTTTTTTTAATAATAATACTTGTTCACACAACAATCAAAGGGTGTGGCTTCAATTTCGGACGTGACTGTTACACGTGTGACACATTATTCTTAAGTCGACAGACCACAACTCCATAAAGTTCATGGAGCAATCTACATGTGTATGTATCTAGAGTATCTAGTAGCGACAGCGAGAGCAGCATACAAGTACTTTTCCTGGGTCCTTGCACTCGCCTCCTACGCATCTCCTCCTCCTCCCCCCCCCCTTCCCCACCCATATTTGTTCATAGAATGTTTCTCCAATTTTGTTAGAGTAAATGGTAGCATTGTATTACTAGTTCAATACAACTTCAGTACGATCAACGTGACGACTCCAAGGCAGCACTAAGAGGTCACTAACTGAAGGAACCTTGAGTACTATGAATTAGTTAGTCAACTTTATTCTGAAATTAATGCAGACTGCTTGTAAGCTAGTATAACATTCCCAATGCCATTGACAAAATACTAATGAACTATTCCATAAAAATAAAATACTGTAAATTTCCAGTATGAAGAAGCTTTTAAAGAGTTGGATTATGACAGTGTCAGTAATTGTCCTCAATACTACAGCAGATTTTCCTTCAAACAAGGATTGAATTGTCACTGGAAACGTCCACATCAATTCCTTGGACACTCTTGCATCTCCAACCTGTAACAAAGAAGGGAAAGTAATCACATGTTACCAATTTTAAGTGTTCCTTTCAGGAACACAATGCTGTTTTCACTACAGTACAGTACAGTACTTGATGTTACACTGCTTATCTCTACTCGATAAAAGTCTCAATAATAACCATTAAATAGGAATGCTTAATTAGAAAACTAAAATAAACATTATGAATGTAAGAACGTAAAATTTAAAAAAAACAAGAAAAGTACCTCTTACTAAGATGAGTGAAAGAGACCACAATGGCACTTTATATACTGTACACATATATGTATATGTAAGTGTATACACTATATGAGTTTGTACACGAGGAAGCCAGGTGTGATGAGCCCCACAACAAAAACTTTAATTTGTACAGACATAGCAGCAAAAGCTCTACAATTTACTCATGGGCTGATACACAATTTGTAATAATTGAAACTATAATTTCTCAATGATTTTACATGCCACAGTTGTTCATGTATGTGCATGTGATACAGAGAGTACTTATGATTGCAACATTGTGCTCGCATCTATCAGGGGAATCCTGTACAACATGGCATCAAAATGTTGGATGGCTTCACTAAACTTTGCTCTAATTACAAAAAAGGGGTGTTGCTTGCCAGTCAGAAAGCATTCAGATGGACTCCTTTCGTTACAAACAATGTAAAAGTAGTAAATTTAAGAGCAAATGCAAACAGTGGTGTAGGAAGATGATTCGGTATGGGTGGGCTCGAAGGGCAAGTTTTTTTTTTTTTTGGTTTGCAGGTGTTCATGCGAGAAATCACATTGATCTTGGCATACACGCACTACACTAAGCAGAAACAGAGTAACTATAGTGCAGTGAAGACCCACTAGTGGGTATGGTAACGTCAGAGTTCCAGTTAAGAACAGTCAATGACAGTGTTGAGGTGATAAATATAAATAAAAAATGAATCATTGACGATGCACGACGGTACACGAAAATAAGAACAAATGAGCATGCGTGAATACTAATGATGAAATAAAGTGTAATGTTATAGTTCTGGCAGTCAGAGAAAACATGAAAGTATGAGAAAACATAAAGCTGTTGGCTTCACATAGGGTACTAACTGTTGTGGAAAAAGCCCTCCTATCGTCACGTCGTAATTATGTGAGCAAATAATTTCTTGCAATTTGAGATAGTTTTGCTTAATCCTAAGAATTTAACAGAGAGAAAAATAAAGATAGATTGCAAAAGATTCTACTAAACTTTCTAAGCAGTACGAAACATCAGAACCATCTCTACATAAATATTTCGAAGAATACTACATATGTTGCACTTGTAATACGTAACTTTGTCGCTCAATGTAATACACGTACATTACATGTTATTTCACAAAATGGGCAATGTGCTAGAAAGATTGGCCTTGCTGATGTAGATACAAGCATGCATATTGAAAGACATGTTTGCAGTAACATTTTTAACACATGGTGGAATTCTAATATTAAATTAATTTGTTTCCATCAGCTCAAGATGAATAAATGGCAAAGTAAACAAAATAGTTGATGGTCTCTTTCATATTTTGATGCACACATACTTCCACTAACAAACAAAAGAACTGATGTGGAAGAAAGTGGGTAGAGAGAAAGGGAGACATCAACATGGGATAGTCTAGTATTGCCAGACCCTTTACCTACTGGTAGACTGACATAGAACAGTTTGTTAACTACAATTCACCTTATTGGTATGGTTACCTGGTGTCATCCTCCTAAACTACACATTGGCAGTCTGTGCTGATGTGAGCCCGTGGTCATGTCTGCGCATGTTCCTTGCATGAGGCAGTGATATGACCTTGGACCCACCCCCTGTGTGGCCTTGGGGGTGAGAGACTCGGCAGGTCAGTGGCAATTAGCGTTAATTGCCCTGCATTGCCGGAGTCCCCCCAAAGGGCCGCAGGAGGCGGCCTATACCCCCAAGGCTATAAGTGATAGGTTAGGAAAGGGGGTTGACAGCTCTCTTACCAATGGTAGTAGGCTGTATACCTGTGAAAGTAAGTACAGACAAGCATACACAGTGAGAACTGAGCATTATGACAAGAGTCAAGAGTAATGCTGAACTACCCTTGACCCCCAATTACCTTCTCCCTCTCACTGGCTTTGTGATGTGGCCATACAATGAATACATATTGGTTCCTCGGAGAAGGGAGTGGTGCCGCCACTGACCTTGGAGTTGTGATCAGTGCCTGGTACCTGGATGACTCCAGACAAAATGTCTGTCTCAGGTAACCCGAATGGGCACAGCTTCAGTAAACCAGGGCTCCCATCTCACCTGCTTTCACTGCACACTGATGTCTAATGTAGACTCCAGGAACACATCCTGGGTAGTAGCTGTCGAGTAAGGGGAGAGTGCCCCCAGCAGTCGTTAATAAGTGAGGGACCACATGCCCAGGTAAGAAGACCTGAGCAAGGGCAGAGTGAGTTAGCTGAAGGGCTGCTAGCCCTAATAGCTGTGAGGGGCAGTACCCAGTAGTATTAGATGTTGAATGAAGGGCAGCCTGCCCTGGACAGCTACTTTAAGGTGGTCTGTCTGACAGTCATACCACTACCGGGTGGAGAATCTAACCTCACATGCTAACAGTACCATAACTCCTCTCTACACCACTCTTGCCATAGTCAAGCGGCTTGTGACTCCAAGATTTACTCCTATAAACTAGTTGGTGAGCGAGCGAGACACTCTCAGGGGTAACACAATTGAAAATCGGGGATGTTTGTTTGTTTGTAATTATGTGTAGACGTCACGTATGTCATTTGTACTTTGACCCTCGCATATTTTTGTGTTCGCTCCGTGTTCGACCCCATCCCAAACTTCACTAAAAGGAATCCTCCGGTTTAGCGATCATTACCAGTATCACCCTAGAAAGCGAATTATTTACCAATTTGAATTCTTTTGCGGGTGCAGTTAAAACTAAAAAACTTGTGGGAGGTCCATTTCTATTTGAGTTAGTGGCGGTGGTAAGTTAATATTCTATTTGTCACAGTTATAAGCCGTACGCAACAGTATTTACTTGAAAATGCATTGTCCACTAGACTAACCACGAAGGTTAAGTCTTGCGTAGGTATGTCAGTTGTGTGAATGTATTGTGCATTACAACTACTAAGAATATCAAAAAGAAAAAGTTTAAATAAAGTGACTTGATTTTGTTGCTTCTTTTTCAATTCAAACAGTTGCGGGGAGCAGTTACTATGGCATTGAATCCCCTTCACCGTATATATGTAATTTAAAAACTCGACTTTATTTTAGTAGCTTGAGTGTTAGTAGTTAAAATCAATCGTTTAACAATAGTGTAGTTTAAGGCTCACTCGCCATTTGTGCTCAAGCACTCCACTAGTATACTGTTCAACCCTCCCCTGGTTGCATTATCTGCTCCACATCCCTATTCACATGGAACTTCAAAAGCTGGCATTAGCTATTAATAGTAACAGTCGGTGTGCCTGGTGGAGGCAGCAACAGACACAAGTGAGAAGGAACATGTCCTGATCGCTTGACGGGGTAATTGAGTGAGTGCCATGCAGATGCATATGTGAGCCTGAGAACAGATAGGCAGTGAGTCTGAGAATACATAGGCAGTGAGCCTAAGAATACATAGGCAGTGAGCCTAAGAATACATAGGCAGTGAGCCTGAGAATACATAGGCAGTGAGCCTGAGAATACATAGGCAGTGAGCCTAAGAATACATATAGGCAGTGAGCCTGAGAATACATAGGCAGCAAGCCTGAGAATACCTAGGCAGTGAGTCTAAGAACATATAGGCAGTGAGCCTAAGAATACATAGGCAGTGAGCCTTAGAATACATAGGCAGTGAGCCTGTGACTAGATAGGCAGTGAGCCTGTGAATACATAGGCAGTGAGCCTAAGAATACCTAGGCAGTGAGCCTGAGAATACATAGGCAGTGAGCCTGAGAATACATAGGCAGTGAGCCTGAGAATACATAGGCAGTGAGCCTGAGAATACATAGGCAGTGAGCCTAAGAATACATCGGCAGTGAGCCTAAGAATACATAGGCAGTGAGCCTGAGGATACATAGGCAGTGAGCCTAAGAATACATAGGCAGTGAGTCTAAGAATATATACAGTGAGCCTAAGAATACATAGGCAGTGAGCCTGAGAATACATAGGCAGTGAGCCTAAGAATACATAGGCAGTAGCTTCACCTGCAAACACCTACACAATAACAAAACAATAAACATTCAATCATCATTCATTACTCATAGCTAGCTAGTAGCATGGGCGGCCACAGCATCCCGAGTTCATCGGTGCCGCCCACGCCATATTTCTAATCATCTTTGCACCCCGCCCCTTCCTGCCGGGTAAGGCATGCATTTAAACCTGCCCGCGCAGCCCGCGTACTTCAGATTCTACCTTATCTCAGTTTGATAGTTACTAAAACCCTGAAGGTGCTGTCAATTAGGGAACGCCCGGATAGGCGTCTGACAGACTGGTGGGCTAGGTGGCTTCTAAGCGCAACCAAGGTAGTGGTGGCAGCATACCGAGGAGGCTGTGGCAGTCGTTCACCTCCACAGTGAGCCTGAGAATACATAGGCAGTGAGCCTAAGAATACATAGGCAGTGAGCCTAAGAATACATAGGCAGTGAGTCTAAGAATGCATAGGCAGTGAGCCTGTGACTAAATAGGCAGTGAGCCTGTGACTAGATAGGCAGTGAGCCTGTGACTAGATAGGCAGTGAGCCTGTGACTAGATAGGCAGTGAGCCTGTGACTAGATAGGCAGTGAGCCTGAGAATGCATAGACAGTGAGCCTGAGAATACATAGGCAGTGAGCCTGTGACTAGATAGGCAGTGAGCCTGAGAATGCATAGACAGTGAGCCTGAGAATACATTGGCAGTGAGCCATGAGAATACATAGACAGTGAGCCTGAGAATACATAGGCAGTGAGCCTAAGAATACATATGTAGGCAGTGAGTCTAAGAATACATAGGCAGTGAGCCTGAGACTAGATAGACAGCAAGCCTGAGAATACATAGGCAGTGAGCCTAAGAATACATATGTAGGCAGTGAGTCTAAGAATACATAGGCAGTGAGCCTAAGAATACCTAGGCAGTGAGCCTGAGAATACAGGGGCAGCAAGCCTGAGAATACATAGGCAGTGAGCCTGAGACAAGATAGGCAGTAAGCCTATGAATAGATACATAGGCAGCAAACCTGAGAATACATAGAAAGTGAGTCTGAGAATACCTAGGCAGCAAGCTTGAGAAAAAATAGGCAGTAAGCGTGATAGTGCATGAAAAAATAGATAGGCCCTGGGCCTCAGTGCAAGATTAGGTAGGCAAGTCTGATAGTGCAAGATCGGATGGCAGTGAGTCTGAGAGTGCACAGATAGAGTATGACGATGTGCAACTAGATAGGCAGCAAGTCTGAGTGTGAGGATGGGTAAGAATAAGAACAATACTCAAGCATGATAATACACCAGTGGTGAGTCTGGCTGTGGCAAGGCAGAACACAAGTGCGAGATAGGTGGCGAACCTGATAGTTGAAACTAGATATCTGGGTGTGGGACTAGATATGTAAGTGGCTAGAATGAGAATTGATAGGCAGTGAGCCCGACTGGCATGAACACATTGGTGAGCTAAAGAGCAAGAATGCCTTAACAGCATTGGGTGTGAAAACAGATAGACACAGTAACATGAGTGTGAGAATAGATAGAGAGTGAGCCTGATAGTGTGAAGATAGACAGGCAGCGAGCCTGATAGTGTGAGAATAGACAGGCAGCGAGCCTGAGTGAGAGTGAGAATAGATAGGCAGCGAGCCTGAGTGAGAGTGAGAATAGATAGGCAGCGAGCCTGATAGTGTGAAAATAGATAGGCAGTAAGCCTGAGTGAGAGTGAGAATAGATAGGCAGCGAGCCTGAGTGAGAGTGAGAATAGATAGGCAGCGAGCCTGATGGAGTGAGAATAGATAGGCAGCGAGCCTGATGAAGTGAGAATAGACAGGCAGCAAGCCTGATGGAGTGAGAATAGACAGGCAGCGAGCCTGAGTGAGAGTGAGAATAGATAGGCAGCGAGCCTGAGTGAGAGTGAGAATAGATAGGCAGCGAGCCTGATAGTGTGAGAATAGATAGGCAGCGAGCCTGAGTGAGAGTGAGAATAGATAGGCAGTGAGCCTGAGTGAGAGTGAGAATAGATAGGCAGCGAGCCTGATGGAGTGAGAATAGATAGGCAGCGAGCCTGATGGAGTGAGAATAGATAGGCAGCGAGCCTGATGGAGTGAGAATAGATAGGCAGCGAGCCTCAGTGAGAGTGAGAATAGATAGGCAGCGAGCCTGAGCTGAGAGTGAGAATAGATAGGCAGCAAGCCTGAGTGAGAGTGAGAATAGATAGGCAGCGAGCCTGAGTGAGAGTGAGAATAGATAGGCAGCGAGCCTGAGTGAGAGTGAGAATAGATAGGCAGTGAGCCTGAGTGAGAGTGAGAATAGACAGGCAGCGAGCCTGAGTGAGAGTGAGAATAGATAGGCAGCAAGCCTGAGTGAGAGTGAGAATAGATAGGCAGCGAGCCTGAGTGAGAGTGAGAATAGATAGGCAGCGAGCCTGAGTGAGAGTGAGAATAGATAGGCAGTGAGCCTGAGTGAGAGTGAGAATAGACAGGCAGCGAGCCTGAGTGAGAGTGAGAATAGATAGGCAGCGAGCCTGAGTGAGAGTGAGAATAGATAGGCAGCGAGGAGCCTGATGGAGTGAGAATAGATAGGCAGCGAGCCTGATGGAGTGAGAATAGACAGGCAGCGAGCCTGATGGAGTGAGAATAGACAGGCAGCAAGACCTGACGGAGTGAGATGAGCAGAATAGACAGGCAGCGAGCCTGAGTGAGAGTGAGAATAGTAGGCAGCGAGCCTGATGGACGTGAGAATAGATAGGCAGCGAGCTGATGGAGTGAGAAAGATAGGCCGTGAAGCCGTGACTAGATAGGCAGTGAGCCTTTTGTGGACTAGATAGGGCAGTGAGCTGTGCCTAGATAGGCAGGGTGAGCCTGAGAATGCCTAGACAGGCGCCTGAGAATACATAGGCAGTGAGCCTGTGACTAGATAGGAAGGAAATGAGCATGCATAGACAGTGAGCCTGAGAAACATTGGCAGTGAGCCCATGAGAATACAAGACAGTGAGCCTGAGAATTACCATAGCAGTGAGCCTAAGAATACATATGTAGGCAGTGAGTCTAAGAATGACAAGGCCAGTGAGCCTGGACTAGATAGACAGCAAGCCTGAGATACATAGGGCGTGAGCTAAGAATACAGATGTAGGCAGTTGAGTCTAAAGAAACATAGGCAGTGAGCCTCTAAGAATACCTAGGACAGTTGAGCATCGAGAATACAGGGGCAGCAAGACTGGAGACCCATTTACATAGGTAGTGAGCCTGAGACAAGATAGGCAGTAAGCCTATGAATAGATACATAGGCAGCGAACCTGAGAATACATAGAAAGTGAGTCTGAGAATACCTAGGCAGCAAGTTTGAGAAAACATAGGCAGCAAGCCTGATAGTGCATGCAAAAATAGATAGGCCCTGGGCCTCAGTGCAAGATTAAGTAGGTAAGTCTGATAGTGCAAGATCGGATGGCAGTGAGAGAGTGCACAGATAGAGTATGACGATGTGCAACTAGTTGGCAGCAAGTCTGAGTGTGAGGATGGGTAAGAATAAGAACAAATACTACTCAAGCATGACAATACATTGGTGGTGAGTCTGGCTGTGGCGGGCAAGGCAGCACACTGAGTGCGAGATAGGTGGCGAACCTGATAGTTGAAACTAGATATCTGGATGTGGGACTAGATAGGTGGCTAGAATGAGAATTGATAGGCAGTGAGCCCGAGAGTGCGCACGAATACATTGGTGAGCTAGAGAGCAAGAATGCTTTAACAGCATTGGGTGTGAAAACAGATAGACAGTAACATGAGTGTGAGAATAGATAGAAAGTGAGCCTGATAGTGTGAGAATAGACAGGCAGCGAGCCTGAGTGAGAATGAGAATAGATAGGCAGCGAGCCTGAGTGAGAGTGAGAATAGATAGGCAGCGAGCCTGAGTGAGAGTGAGACTAGATAGGCAGCGAGCCTGAGTGAGAATGAGAATAGATAGGCAGCGAGCCTGAGTGAGAGTGAGAATAGATAGGCAGCGAGCCTGAGTGAGAGTGAGAATAGATAGGCAGCGAGCCTGAGTGAGAGTGAGAATAGATAGGCAGCGAGCCTGAGTGAGAGCGAGAATAGATAGGCAGCGAGCCTGAGTGAGAGTGAGAATAGACAGGCAGCGAGCCTGAGTGAGAGTGAGAATAGATAGGCAGCGAGCCTGAGTGAGAGTGAGAATAGACAGGCAGCGAGCCTGAGTGAGAGTGAGAATAGAGAGGCAGCGAGCCTGAGTGAGAGTGAGAATAGACAGGCAGCGAGCCTGAGTGAGAGTGAGAATAGATAGGCAGCGAGCCTGAGTGAGAGTGAGAATAGATAGGCAGCAAGCCTGAGTGAGAGTGAGAATAGATAGGCAGCAAGCCTGAGTGAGCGCAAGAGAATAGATAAGCAGTTAGCCTGATAGTGAGAGAATAGATAGGCAGCAAGCCTGAGTGAGCGCAAGAGAATAGATAAGCAGTTAGCCTGATAGTGAGAGAATAGACAGGCAGCGAGCCTGATGGAGTGAGAATAGATAGGCAGCGAGCCTGAGTGAGAGTGAGAGAATAGATGACAGCAAGCCTGCGAGTGAGAGTAGACATGCAGTAAGCCTGATAGTGAAAGAATATGAGCCTAATAGCGTAAGACTAGACAGGCAGCGAGCCTGAGAATGACGGCCGTGAGCCTGATAGTGCAAGAATACACAGGCAGTGAGCCTGAGAGTAAGAGAATAGAGACAGGCAGCGAATGTGATAGTGTGAGAATAAGACACTGTTAAAGGGCCCCCGGTGGACCGTCACACCTCTAGTAAAATCTAACTACAATATGCACTAGAACCTCCTACCTATGCTCTATATAATGCCACACTGGCCATAGTGTAGTGTGGCTTATGAGTCCTAACACACATCCAGCACTAGTTCATTCTCTAATCTCTCTCATCATGTAACCCCTATTTTCTCCACCTCCCTTCTCATGTAACACTCACATCAGCATAAATCTCAATTACAGCATGCACCTGACTGATTCAGGAGTTTCTATGCTTTCGAGAAAACTGATCACTTTGACAGAGCCAATCTTGGCAATACCGTGAGAGGGTCTGGCCATTACTAAATACTGCAGATCCATTACTAAATACTGCAGATAGTTACTAATATGCAATGGACAATGATGATCATAAATGTTTGCATGAAGGTTAGAATAAGAAGAGTGGGAGCCGGCCATGCACCCCACACCTGTAACGAAGCCTATGCCTGACCATAACGAGGGTTGGCAGCATGCTCTCGTGATTTAAAGATAGCGACTGTGGGTAGAGTAACAGCATCAGAACTAGAGTCCAACTCTTAACCTAACTGCACTAGTTAAGCAAGGCAAATGAACCGGCAGCATGCCCATATATTATCGAGCCATAGAACTCCTGTTTTCGGCTGATTACATCTGTAAGTATCAATGAAGGCCATTCACCACTGATTGATGATGTAGATCCTATATATCCACCTGACCTACAGAAAGCTAATTATTTAGAGTACAGACAGTATATCTCCAGCCCCTTACTATTTAAATAATATCACCACTGATGAGCAGTCATCCTTAGAGAGCTAATAGTGTCGGGTGAATCAGCCATTCTGGCAAGGCAGTAACAGGTAGCTGCTAGGCTTAGGCTACAAGCACTGAGAACAGTGGCTATTAGGACTAATGTACTTGTGCCCGGGTGCCATTGCTCCACATGTGACACACCACATGTGACCACTTAGCCGCATGGTCGCAGTATTTGCAGGTCCTCTGCTGACCTTTACCTGGGTTCGGGTGATGTGATGGTGGGCTACATCTCCCCGTTAACTTGCTCACTCATCACGTAGTTAATTGTGGCTTAATTAGAGTGGGTAAAACCACTAAGATAATAGCAAATTTTTCTCGTTCTAACAGCCAATAATTATTTCAGCCGAGAATGACTGACTACTCACTAAGATTGTTAACATCTTGCGATAGTACTGGTCTCATATACCTTGACATACACATTTGCATGTATATTTATTGTCACAGAAACACTTGTGTCCTAGGTGACCACAACAAGCTAGCCAGAGCCACTAATTGCTCTGAGTGTTGGTGATACCTTCTAGCAATATAGACCTATTGGAACCAATACTTCCTTATATTACAAACACACTCTAGAGAACACTCACTTGCCATCATTACAGCAGTATCAGGTAACTCCATGATCATATGTTGACACTTCTTGAGCCATCATTCACAGCTGGTCTAAGTCAGAGACATCGAAAGCAGCTTCACCCACTCCATCCCACTACAAAGAAAAGCAATAGAAAAAGAAAACACACTGAAGTGAATAAATGCAATCATGAAATTTTCAACTTATACTCTGCAAGCTGATCCCACCAAGAAATTGTTAGAAACAGTTCGAGAGGTATAGTCTCTTAAACATATTCACTAACACAGCGGTTCTGGATCTTTAGATTGGTCAGTTGTATCACAACAAGAGGTAGGGCCATCCATGAACACATCTATTGTAGAAATAGATGGTCAAGACAGTGTGGTAAAAAATAAAACAACAACAACATTAATTTGAGAGGTTAGCCACAGGGAAGAAATCTCAGCTCTATCTAAATGATAGACCTTATAATATAAAAAAATTCATTATCCTAAATTAGAAGAAGATATAGACAATGCAACAGTTGCAAATCCCCGATGTGTGGACAGTGTATATTTCACATGGGCCTCAATTTGGTGGACCAGCATAAAGAAAAAAAATTGCATTCATTGAAAATATCATATAAGAAATTGAACATCCGAAATAATTCAATTATAGAAGAAAAAACAAACATTCCTACACAGGAAACTAGTTGCACACACACACACACAGGCATACACTACTAATGAATGACAGGATTCAGTTTTGATCAATACTCATTCACTGATTAAAAATACTAGGTATCACAAGTTACGACCAAGGATGAAGTGATAGTAAAATACTAGGTATCACAAGTTACGACCAAGGATGAAGTGATGGTAAAATACTAGGTATCACAAGTTACGACCAAGGATGAAGTGATAGTAAAATACTAGGTATCACAAGTTATGACTAAGGATGAAGTGATGGTAAAATACTAGGTATCACAAGTTACGACTAAGGATGAAGTGATGGTAAAATACTAGGTATCACAAGTTACGACCAAGGATGAAGTGATAGTAAAATACTAGGTATCACAAGTTACGACCAAGGATGAAGTGATAGTAAAATACTAGGTATCACAAGTTACGACCAAGGATGAAGTGATAGTAAAATACTAGGTATCACAAGTTACGACCAAGGATGAAGTGATGGTAAAATACTAGGTATCACAAGTTACGACCAAGGATGAAGTGATGGTAAAATACTAGGTATCACAAGTTACGACCAAGGATGAAGTGATAGTAAAATACTAGGTATCACAAGTTATGACCAAGGATGAAGTGATGGTAAAATACTAGGTATCACAAGTTACGACCAAGGATGAAGTGATGGTAAAATACTAGGTATCACAAGTTACGACGAAGGATGAAGTGATGGTAAAATACTAGGTATCACAAGTTACGACCAAGGATGAAGTGATGGTAAAATACTAGGTATCACAAGTTACGACCAAGGATGAAGTGATAGTAAAATACTAGGTATCACAA
>WLWD01002542.1_pt1 | contig 76334 bp, 45 predicted proteins | sample 6712731 | NCBI WGS metagenome assembly WLWD01 (sample SAMN12718690, study PRJNA576275) | sponge metagenome | isolation source: marine sponge | host: Mycale hentscheli | place: New Zealand: South Island, Marlborough, Capsize Point | collected 2014-11-01 | reverse complement strand
GAGAGTGGTCTTCATGAAGTTGAATCAAATCCCATTGAAGACACATGTGATGATCTCTTAGGTTACATGAGCATGTATGTGCATGTGTAGGTGGAGGCAGTGCTGAAAACTAAGAAGGCTTCTGAGCATGTGTTGTTTGAGGCTCGCGGACAGGCTGGATATCTCCTGCTCATCGACACCCTCACTACCGGCAAGATCAAGTGTCGTAACGACATGAAGAGAATACTGCACAAGAATGGGTGAGAAATACGTCATCAGGAAGGTTATTATACTATTGGCACATCTGTTCTTACCAAAGCAACTAAGTACACTTCACCAATTGTGGTATAAATAGGATTGTTATGTCCATAAGGTCCAGGAATTAAGAGACTAACTTACAAGTTCTCACCTGCCACCAGTCTTCTCCTCATCTGTGCTCATAATCCTGGCTAAACAAAACCACTGAGGTTACAAAGAAACCCGACACAATTGCAGTCTTACACACAAACATGATGACTGGGACGAACTGAACCATAGGAATAACAACTGATACACTTGTCTATGCAATAAAGTGAACATCAATTCAATTCATGAGGTAATGGTAGAAGTTTGAATAGCAGGATTAGGTATGTTGAATAGGATGAAGTAGCATCAATGACAATGGATAGTAATTTGATCTGTAGTTCTTGAATTCTCTCTTTATCTTTTATCCTATCTACTTCACTCCATACTGAGAAAGGCCTCAACCCAGCCAGTGGGTGTGGCTTATCATTTTTCTTGGTGGGTGTGCACAAATCACCACATTATTTATTTGGTTATTTAGGTAGGAATAGTTTACATTGTAGTAGCCTTCATACCATTGCTGGATAAGTTCACCGGGTATACCATTTTAGTAGATTCCAGAGGAATAGTCACAACAACAACAACAACAACAACAACAACAACAACAACAACAACATGAAACAACAGCAGCAGCTTCTCACCTTTGTTCCAGCAGACGGTGTGTCATAATGCTACCCAGCAACTTGGAGGGTCTTTTTGGTTACCTAGTCAGTAGTCATGAGTGTTCTTGCCTGTCTGCTTGGTTGCTCTATGTCTTGTACTGGGTGAAGCATATTACATTGTGGGTGTGACCGACCAGAGCCAGGATCCTCAGGGACAAAAGGCAGATGTGGTGATATTTCAGCTTTGTATTTAGTTTCATTATTAATTCAGAGCTAGCCTGCCTGCAGTTGATACAAAATGTGATGGTTGATCATCTGCATCTAGATGATTACATAAAGGCCTAAAAAAACTGGGCCTTTTGGACAAAGCATTTCGTTCTTCATTAGCAAAGTAGGATTTGATTTCTGCCTATTAAATTATAGAGGGTATTTGTTACAGTATGTAGTTTTACAGTTTGTAGCTATTAGATGTATTCTCTCTCTTTCACAGGCTTTTAAAACAATACAGAATTAAAATATTTAGTTGCCACCGAGCGCTTGTGCATTAAGCAAGTGGTCCTGGGTTCGATTCCTGGTGGCGACCAAATATTTTTAATTCTATATTGCTATGAAAGAGAGAGACTACATCTAATGTGTAAAAGAAGGCTGAGAAAGAAATTGTGAAGTTTGTAGCTACTATAGCTAGCATAGGTTAGTATGGCTGATCATTAGATGTTCTCTGTTACTGTGCTGTCTATCCTTCTCATGTTCAGTTGCTGACTCAGCAGGAAGAAACTGGAATAGTCACATGTACACACAATAATACATACACTTAGATTACTTGCTGATAAGTACTGTAGACTGGTGTAACATTACAAGTTGTATTTTAACACTGCTTGTTGCTTGTAGCTAATTGGTATCATTTTACTTTCAATATTGGCAGTGGTGCACTTGGAGAGCTGGGGTCCTCCCTCTTTAATTTCAATCACAAAGGGATCGTGAGAGTTCCGCAAAAAGAGCTCCAGTCTTCCAACACAGACTCAGATGAGCTAGCAATTGAAGTAGGAGCAGAAGAAGTTATTCTAGAAGAAGATGAGTGTGCCGAACAAGACTCTACAAAGCCAGGGGGAGAAGACGAGGAGAAATGCTATCAGTTTATTTGTGCTCCCAAAGATTTGTCTGTTGTGGCAGGAGCTATAAAGGGGAGATCCTTTACCGTACTCTCTGCTGCTTTAGATTACACTCCTAAAACTTTGGTGAAGCTGAGTCAGGATGAATATGAAAAAGCTGAACATTTGATTGGCCTTTTAGAAGCCCACGAGGACGTTATTGACATTTATGATAATTTCATACTAGAGGACCATGAACAATAAACTAGTTGTGTGTTTATTTATTATTTATTATTATTATTTTTATTATTATGTATTATTACTTTACAAATCTGATATCCATTTCTATAAAATGTCTGCTTTAACACAAACTATTATAGATCTGCAGTGATTTGATAATGTTACAGTTCACACTGTAAATAAGTAGGAGCTGAGTTTATTCAAGTTGTCTGGCCTCTTGTGCAGGATCAGAAAGGTAGCAGTGTAGAGGGACAACAGGAGCACCTGGATACCATTCAGAATAGTGGTTTAGTATGTTTGTGAATGTTAAATCTTTGGTACTTTTATCTGTGGAAAAGATATGGTATACACCACCATTCGTTTAGTATACACAGGCCTTTAGTATACTCCCCTGCATATAACAGTCGTATAGGGACCGTACTACTGATTGTATACATGTTATACTCCAAACAGAGTATACTAATAGTATCCTTGTGTATAACGGTCCCTATACGACTGTTATAAACCAGCGTATAACATATCTTTTGCACTGATATAACTATAATCACACTTCTTCAAGAACCTAGCCACTGTTAGTTATTTTATTACATAATCACTTGCAAGTATCACCAGAGGGTGTGTGTTTTCTCCCTCAGCTCCTGCTTGTAATTAATCCACACATTATGGCCTAATGCACCTGATAATGCAGATTGATACAACCAACTCTGATGTATTCAGCATTGGTAAAGAGTATATAGCTAAAAGCAAGCTTCCAAGATTTCGTGATGAAGAGGAAGATGTTGGAAGACATCCTGGATGATGGTGCGATAATTAGACAATGCTGCACATTCCACTTAGTTCCTTAACTACCTACTATAATGTGATACACATTTTTTTTGTACAGCTACATCCACTAGTTCTCATAACTGCTGAGGTCAGCTCATGGTTTGGCCAATGCAAGTTCAGTACTGCTTATACAAAAGCTACCCATAACTTTAGCAAATCATTTCTCTAGCCATCATTCCTAGGAGATAGTAGACCATTCAGCCGTATGGATGGCAACATGCATATACACTGTACACTACTGAACTGAGAACAATTAGGGACAAGAGCTTTCAGTTCATAAATAAGAGGTTGTATTTATTTATGTTATAAGCAATACATACTCTAATAGAGGGGGGTATGCAGAAAGTTTACTAAAACTGTGATTTGATTAGCTTGGAGCAGCGAGGGTTCCACTGGCTATATAGTCCCACACATGGAGGTTGAGGTGTTTTGCTGATTAAATGTACGGACTTGTTAGACTGTAAGATATTTACTAACTCAATGATAATAATGTGATTATGAGAAATAAACTGAAAAAGTTCATAGACCAGGATTTGAAATGTTGTCTTTCTTGCCAGAGATGTCTCTACTCTTGCGTACCTAATTAGGAAACAATAATAACCATAAGTTATCTGGAACATGGAAGAACATGAAATTAATAAATCATGAACTAGCAAATTATTTGTATTGGTTTTAATATTATATTATCTTGATGTATAGCTAGCTATGTGTGCTCTCTGTTGACGGAGTTTCAGTATTTATAATACATAAGGTCAAATTAATAAAAAAAAAAGTTCAGATTTTGCTCACTGTAAATTTCTATTATAGTGTATGTCAAGGTTAGTTTTAAAGATTTGTTTGAGAAAAATGGCAGCAGATATGGAAAAACACAAACAAAAAACAATCAAAAAACAACTACTGAACACCATACTACTCTCCCCTATCAAAAAAGCAACTACAAACAAAAACTAACTAAAAACTACAAAAAAACAATAAATATAGTAGCCTTCCACCCAGCCATTTCTTTTCCCCACTTGCAATCGAGACCATGGGAGTGCTGGGCCCCAAGTCGATGGCCTTGGTAAGGGATCTGGGTAGACGGATCAGGCTGGAGACAGGGGAACCTCGTTCAACTGACTATCTCCTGCAGCGTCTCTCGATTGCGATTCAGCGAGGGAACTCCGTATCAGTACACGGAGGCATCACAACCTGACTTATTTCTTTATTATTTTATTTTATTTTATGAATTGACTCTTATGTTATTCCATTGTGTAATGTGAACATGCAAAACAATTTGTAAGTCTCAGTTAGCCCCATATTAAGAAATTGTAGCCAAATTTGGTATTCCAAAATCATCTTACTTTAGTTTTCTTTGACACCTTGGCTTTCCTCAACCGCGGTGTCCAAGGAGACTCAAACTTTTGTAGGTGTTTAGGAATATCACCCGAGCCTACACACACACAAGAAGGGTCATATGAATCACGCAGTGTCAAGAAAGTCATCAATAATTGCTCTGACATTGTAAACCCAGATACAATTATATAAGCAAATTTTAACAGCAGAGTCATTTTTCAATATGGAAGAGTGGTATTATTTAAAAACACATCTGCAGTGGAATACTGTAATCTCATGGGTCACAGAGACCTGTACCTGCAACCTCGCCACACTATGTCATCTCATGGGTCACAGAGACCTGTACCTGCAACCTCACCACACTATGTCATCTCATGGGTCACAGAGACCTGTACCTGCAACCTCGCCACACTATGTCATCTCATGGGTCACAGAGACCTGTACCTGCAACCTCGTCACACTATGTCATCTCATGGGTCACAGAGACCTGTATCTGCAACCTCGTCACACTATGTCATCTCATGGGTCACAGAGACCTGTACCTGCAACCTCGCCACACTATGTCAGCTCGGTGGAATTCTTGTGTAAGACTACGTGAGCAACAGGAAGAAATGGGAAAATAGCAATCACACGGCAAGAAAATTCACCCAGGCTTCACTTCTTCTAGTACCACATGTGCTATTTATCCTAAATACCAGTTTATCCATGTTATTACAGGTATCACCAAGTCTAATAAAAGCTATCAATGTATTCTTGCTCTTCGAATTACAACCAAAAAAAAAATTGGTTTGCTTGCCATTTACAAGCACACCACTACAAATTACAACAATAAACCACAATAATAATAATCATCATCATAATAACAACAATAATGAAGATGACATCACAATGATTCCTAATTGGATACTATGACCATAAGACAAACCCTTATACAGGAACACAAGATGTATCCATGGACCACTAATGGCAACTCTGCCATACATATAAGTGATGACCATTTACCTCTGAGGCACAAGTATGAGATGAAGTCTTCTGTCCTGGGTAGCTGTTTGCACTCGTTCACTTTGTCTCTCGGAGAGTATCTATAATGAAAGGATATATACATTTAGTGTGTGTACATGACATCTATCTATGCAGTAACTACTACACTATAATACAACATAGTAGCTCTATTAAAATGATATCCAATACACTAATGTATGTAGTACATTGGCTAAAGTTGGAATTCTATAAGTAGTAAGATGAAAAAGTCACACATGTGACAAAACACTAAGTGTGAAGTATACTTCCTCATCTAGGCATGTGCATCAAAGTAGGAAAAAAAAATCCTATTTGAAATCCTGATAATTTTATTGAAAATAAAATAAAACAGTCTTGCAAAAGATGGTCATGTACAACATGGTATGCTTTAATGTCCTAAAAATTGGGGGCGGGAGCGGGGTGTGTGTGTGTGATCCTAGGGCCAGCCTCCCTCTGCATGAAACCCTGTGATAGTTACACTTGACATGCTCTCATCCAATAAGTAGTTGGAGTAGTTAGAACTGTCTGTTATCTAGTAGTTGATAGACTTAGAATGCACTTTGGAAAGATAATGCTGTCTTCAGAGGAATAAAATGGAGAAGCCAATGTTGCTTGCTGGTGCAGCGATGGCTGACATTCTGGTAGAAAATCGCAACTATATCTATTCCTATTTAACAGAGAAAAAAAATCAAAAAATTTCCTATAAAACAAAAACAACAAAAAACAAACAAACAAACCTACGTAGTTCAATGGCTCAACACACACACACACACACACCATTCCCCTCTCAACATACACTTTATAGCGCCATTGAACTTTCACCAGGTGTTGTACAGCTAATGCACAAATGAAACAACTATTAGCTAAGAAAGAATAAAACTAAGAAGGAAAAAACAAACAAACAAAACAACAACAATAAAACAAACAAGACAACTTAGCAGCCTAATTGCTGGGTATATGTGTGCATGAACATATGTAATTTCATGTGTAAACTTTTAATGCAGTCAAAACAATTAAAATGTGTCAGGTGAAACATGCACTAAAATGACAACATTAATGCCATCTTCAAAGCTTAGATGAATGTGTACTCAGTGCTAGAGCTAGACCCACTGAAATAGCATAATTGTAAATGACAGGATAACTCTGAGTGTATGCGGATAGTTAAGGAATCAATTCCAGTATTCCTAAATTATGCCACGCGAAAAGGCCAAATGCAGACAATTGTGTATATGTAGCTGCACAGATGAAAGTAATGTAGCCAAGGCTGGGCTATTGTTACAACTCCACAGTAATGCTGGAAAAAATGTGACAATTTCATACTTGACTTGGCCTACCTTTCCCTAACACATGTTACAATTAAGAAAGTAGTCCAATGACTGTTTATGTCATAGATGTTGCTGTTATTATTAACCCTCAGCGCACATGCGTGAGAGGGTTATAGTAGTCGTCCTGTCTGTTTGTCTGTCTGTCACGCTCTGATTTTGGAGATTACTGACAATTAACAATTGATTTAGGCATGAACTTACTCAGGACGAAGATTTAAGACCTTTTATTGTGCTACTTTTTTTTAATTTCGGGCTATTCGTTGAGAAAAAGTGAAGCTTACAACTCCGCGTAGGTACCAGCTTTTATGGGCAACGCCCCCTAGCGTCATGTCATAATCACGTGAGCAAATAATTTCTGCAGCCAGCGGTGTACTCAGCTTTATATGCTCAGGCTCCTAAGCGTTACTCCGGGGAAGTTAACAGAGTTGAAAGAAGTGAAGTTTCGCGTTGAAAATGTATACAGGTGAGTGTTTCTGGCTAGTTTAGCTAGTGTTTCCATGTACCATTTTCATTGGTCGAGCTATTTTGATACCTCATTAAAAATAGCTAACAGGTTGCTTGTTCTTTTGGAAGGAGATTATATTGTAATAGCTTAGTAGTGTTTAATAGCTCTGAGGGTTCCACCTTTGGTGCTTCATTCAGAAATTAATGCAAGTAGGAAACCAACAAACAAAATGTTAACACACCACCAAAGGAGTAAATCATGACATTTAATAACTACTGGAGGTTAATTGTTAAAAACAAAACAACAACAAAAAACAAACAAACCACATACAAAGCAAAAATCGTGCCAATTAATTATAACGAAAAACTGTTGGAATATGGCACTCTTAGAACACTAGATTATGTCATCGTTATTATATCACTTCCTGTTTGTGATGATCCTTACCTGTCACACGCTTTTTTGTTCTGTTTTCATGAATGAACCGTTATTTGTGCGTGTTGATTATATCTTATTGAATCATTAAATCTAACAGGTTATGGGCCCAGGTAGCGGTTCCTACTGAAGAACAAGTCAGTTTTGTTACGAGGGAGCAATGTCCGAAGTTTCAAAGTCGACTACTGTTGTTCCTTCAAAGGGGCCTAATTATCCTATGTGCCGCATGGTTCTAGTGCGAGAAGGACTATGGACAATTGTAAAAGGCACAGAGGAGGCTCCTACAGAGGCTGACAAGTTAGCTAAATTCAACGCACACAGGGATCGAGCATTGGCACTAATAGTGTTGTCAGTAGACCCAACGATACTTTACCTACTCGGGGATCCGACTGATCCGGCTGCGGTATGGGAAAAATTGGCATGTCAATTCCAAAAGAAATCGTGGGCTAACAAGTTGTACTTGAGGAAGAAGTTGTACTCTCTCATTCTCAAGGAAGGTGACTCAGTACAACACCATATTAGGAAACTAACTGAAATTTTTGAGGAACTGGCAGTCGTTGGTAATCCCATTGAGGAGGAGGACAAGGTTGTTCATTTACTGGCCAGTCTACCGGAATCCTATAGTACGCTTGTTACAGCTTTGGAAGCAAATCCAGAGGTTCCCAAGATGGAAGTTGTTACAGAAAGACTTCTTCATGAGGAGAGAAAGCAGAAGGACAAAGAAGGTTCTGCTGGTCCATTTAAAGCTCTGATTGGTTCTGATGTTTTCATTGCAACAAGATGGGTCATATGAAGAAGAATTGCCGGTGGCTAACCGGCGAATATGGTAAAGGGAAGACAAGTAAAAGCAAGAGAGCGCCCGTCAAGGCCAACAAAGCGTCAGCTAAAAGGGGTTCTAGTAGTGAGAATGATGCACTCATTGCCGAGCAAGCTCTACAGGTCCGCGGAGTTGGAAGCTGGATAATAGATTCCGGAGCAACCTGCCACATGTGCGCTGATGAGAAACTGTTCACTGAGCTGAGTCCCTTAGGAGAGCAAATGAGCGTGACACTAGGTGATGGACACAAGCTGGAAGCTGTTGGACAAGGAACTGTGAAGCTGATTATGAATCTCGAGGATGGAAAGCGTGAGTGTCGTCTCCTAAATGTGTTGCATGCACCCTCGATGGCTTACAATTCATTGAGTGTCTCTACAGTGGTTGAAAATGGAAAGGATACTGTGTTTAAGGAGGGTATCTGTGAGATTATTACCAAGAATGGTGTGGTAGTTGCACGAGCTAAACGTTGTGGTAGCCTATATTATTTGGATTGTAAGAAGAGTGAAAATGTAAATGTTGCGAGTGCTAAAGAACTAAATATTTTGTGGCATCGCCGTTTAGGTCATCATGGCCTTGGTAACAAATTATCTGGTTAATTGGGATTTTGTAAGGCTTGCATACATGGAAAATACAAATGGTCACCATTTAAATTGAGCACAAGTAAATCAATTCAACCATTGCAGCTGATTCACTCTGACGTGTGTGGTAAAATGAGTTCACGATCATTAGGTGATGCTGAATATTTTGTCACCTTTATCGATGACTATACACACTACTAGAGCTGGGCGGTATATCGATATTCAGGATCATACTGGTAAATATCGGAATACCGTTATCGATATCGAGGCGATTCTTTATACCGAAATATCGAAAAACGGTCCGACTCTGTAAAATGCGGGCATTCGCGTGCCAATTAAAGACTCAAATTTAGACGCGCGAGCGAGTCACGAGCAATAGAGCAGCTGCCTTTTAGCTAGTTCGAGCAAAAAATGGCTGAGGGATTCGACTTCGAGCAGGAGCTGAAGGCCAGAAAGGGCCCTACTAAATCGGTCGTCTGGAACTACTTCGGATTTTTTAATGAACATCCTAGCAAATCGGAGTCTCCTATTTGTCGACTTTGTTGGAAGAATGAAGTGAAACGGTCGGTGTGCTGCAAGGGTGGAAATACTTCCAATCTTTTTTCGCATCTTCGACATCACCACCCGGCGGAGTTCGCGGCAGTACAAGAGCCTAGAAGTAAGAAAAGTGCTGGTGGAGGGGCCTCTCTGAGATGGTGAAGTACCCTCGCTCAGGTAATAGATGGCGCACAGTCACTGATGCTGTGACCTACTGAACATGATGGCATTTTTATCAAAAAACTTATAAAATGTATACAACTTTTTCTCTTTTAATTCTATTTAATTTTTCTGGCATTGATTTAAATTTGATAACATAATCAGTAGAAATTTGCTTACATACACCTATAAATTTAAATGGAATTGACGATATTTATTAATATCATGATATTTTGGGGGGACGATATATCGTTAGCCAAATTTCAATATCGCCCAGCTCTACACACTACACATGGATATATCCACTAAAGAAGAAAAGTGATGTTTTTGAAACATTTTTGAGATGGAAAGCTGTGGTAGAAAACGAAAGTGAGAAGAAAGTGAAAGTTTTGCGTACAGATGGTGGAGGAGAATATTTGTCAACCGAGTTTAAGAAATTTCTGGAGAAATCTGGAATTCGACACGAGCAAAGAACAAAACGGTGTGGCCAAAAGAATGAATCGGACCCTTGTTGAGAGTGTACGGTCTATGCTCAGCGATGCACAACTTCCTAGTGCATTCTGGGCAGAAGCCCTGTCAATGGCAACGTATCTTAGGAATTTAAGCCCTACCAAAGCAGTCAAGGATATGACTCCATTTGAAGCATGGAAACAGAAGAAGCCTACAGTAGCTCATCTCCGTGCGTTTGGGTGCAAGGCGTATGCTCACATTCCCAAAGATGAAAGGGGGAAACTTGGCAACAAAGCAAGGTTGTGTACTTTTGTCGGTTATGGTGAACAGACGAAGGGATATCGTCTGTATGACTTTGACAAGAAAAAGGTATTATATAGCCGAGATGTGGTTTTTTGTGAAGATGGTTGTGGAAGAGTCAATGAAGATAGTCAGGAGGTATTGCGCGAGAAGTACCTAGAGCTGGGATTGTCAGATGATGAGGAGGAAGGAAATGAGGAGACTGAAATTCTACTGACAAGTGATCAGGCTCCAACTCCAGAGCAAGAAGAAATCTTACCTTCCGAAGAGGATGACGAAAATGCACGGGACATGGAACAGAATGTAGTTCCACCTTCAGCAGAGCAACGAACGGTTAGGCGATCGGAAAGAGACAAACATTTTCCTGATTACTATGGCAACAGGGTCTACATCAGTCACGTTGAGCCAACTACAGTGGAGGAGGCATTCGATTCTTCAGAAAGAGACAAATGGGTCGGAGCAATGGAGAAAGAGATGAAGTCGCTACGAGATAACGGTGTTTGGGATTTGGTTGAATTACCAGAGGGCCAAACTGCTGTTGGAAGCAAGTGGGTTTTCAAAACTAAAACTGATGCAGATGGCAGAGTTGAAAGACACAAAGTGCGATTAGTGGCTCAAGGCTACTCGCAAAAGTTTGGGACTGACTACGATGAAACCTTTTGTCCGGTGGTTCGACTAGAGTCTGTTCGAGCTCTTATTGCTATGTCTGTTCAGCGTGGTCTTCAGTTACATCAGGTTGATATTACAACGGCTTTTCTAAACGGTAAACTGGATAAAGATGTACACATGAAACAACCTGAAGGTTTTACTGTGACTGAAAAAGAAAACCTGGTGAGCCATCTAAAGAGGAGCATTTATGGATTGAAACAATCGCCACGTTGCTGGAATGATGGACTTGACAGTCACTTGAAAGAAATGAGCTTTATCCAGACAACGGCAGACCCATGTATCTACAGATCGACAGGAGGTGAAAATGCCTATCTTGGAGTATATGTCGATGACATTGTTATCGCTGCAAAAAGTAACAAACAGATGAAGGAAATCAAGAGTAAGCTAGCAGAACGTTTCCACATTAAAGATTTAGGAAAACTGCGTAACTTTCTTGGAATGAAAATTGTGCAGAAACCAGATGGAGCAGTATGGATTGGACAACCTGGATATACAGAAAAGTTACTTGAGAGTTTTGGAATGGATCAAGCAAAAGTTATTGCTACTCCAGTGGAAACTAACAATAAGCTTGTAAAGGCTTCAGATGATGAGGAAATGTATGACCAACAGAAGTATCAGTCAGCTGTGGGAAGTCAGCTATATCTTTCTGTAGCCACCAGGCCAGACATCACGTATGCAGTCAACAATGTTGCAAAATTTTGTGCACATCCAACTGTGAAACATTGGACGGCAGTAAAGCGAATCATGAGGTATTTACGAGGAACGACCAATTTTGGTATTGAGTATGTTTGTCAAAGCGTGCATTGGATACTCAGAAAAACAACAACAGCAAACATAAAAAAAACCAAACAACAACAACAAAAAACAAAAAAAACAAAAACAAAAAAACGACAACAAAACAAAAACCACAAACAACAAAAGAGAAAAAACAACTTACTTGACAGTGGGTGTGTGGCTAGAGGCAAACTTCCTCTGAGCCTGGAAACTTCCACGCCGGTCTCTTCTCAAGTCCTCTCCATTATTGCTTGCCCCACCTCTCTCCAACACACACACTGGCTCTCTCCAGGACTCCTCTAGTGTGACAATGTCTTCAACACTCTCACCAATGTTCTCTTCATCTTCTCCCACACGAACCTTTCTCTTTCTTGGCAGTAAACTTGTATCCTCCATTTCCCCATTGCTCACCTTCAGTCTCTTCATGGTCGACCCTTTACCCTTTCTTTTTTGAGCTCTCTTATTAATGCCCGTCTTACTCTTGCTGCCAGTAGTTTTGACTTCCTTTGGATGCCATTCAGGTGAGAAAGAGTCAGAAAGAGACGATGATGGTGATGAACTGGTGCTAAGGTAGAGCCTGAGGGCGGGCGGGCTCTTTTTGGAGGAACGAGGGGGTGAAGAGGGCACACTGGTAGAGCTGGAGGCATGGCCAATGTTGGAAGAGCCTGAATCTTCATCAGAGAAAGCTGGACTTGTAAGACGTTTGAGTGGAAGTCGAATAAGTGGTGAAGGACCTCCACCCGAGGACCTGGATTAAATAAAATACACATTGTTGCCTCACACTGCCCACTCACACTGCCCACTCGACACACTCACACTGCCCACTCCACACACTCACACTGCCCACTCGACACACTCACACTGCCCACTCGACACACTCACACTGCCCACTCCACACACTCACACTGCCCACTCCACACACTCACACTGCCCACTCCACACACTCACACTGCCCACTCCACACACTCACACTGCCCACTCGACACACTCGCACTGCCCACTCGACACACTCGCACTGCCCACTCGACACACTCGCACTGCCCACTCCACACACTCGCACTGCCCACTCCACACACTCGCACTGCCCACTCCACACACTCGCACTGCCCACTCCACACACTCGCACTGCCCACTCCACACACTCGCACTGCCCACTCCACACACTCGCACTGCCCACTCCACCACCCTCGCACTGCCCACTCCACACACTCGCACTGCCCACTCCACCCACAATCGCCACGGCCCACACTCACACACTCGCACTGCCCTCCACACACTTCACACTGCACCCGGACACACCGCAATGCCCACGCGGGACACACTCGCACTGACCACTCGACACACTCGCACTTGCCCACTCGAACACTCGCACTGCCAACTCGACAACTCGCACTGCACTCGACACACTCGCACTGCCCACTCAACACACTGACACTGCCCCACTCAACAACACTCCCCGGGCCCACTCACACACTCAACTGCCCCACTCCACACCACTCGCACTGCCAATCCACACAATGCACTGCCCACTCCACACACTAGCACTCGCCCACCTCCACACACTCGCACGCCCACTCCACACCACTCGCACTGCCCACTCGCACACTCGAACTGCTCCCCCACTCGACACAACGCCACTGCCCCTGACACACTCGCCTGCCCATCGGACACACTCGCAATGCCCAATACCACACAACTCACATGCCACTCCACACACTCGCACTGCCCCAACTCCACACACTCACGGCAATGCCCACTCACACACTCGCACTGACCCACGGACACACTCACACTGCCCACTCACCACACTCACATGCCCATCCACACATCGCACATGCCCACTCCACACATGGCACTGGCCCACTCCACACACTCACAATTGCCCACTCCACACACTCGCAACTGCCCATCCACACAATGGCACTGCCCACTCCAAACAACTCACACTGCCCCCCTCCCACACACTGCACACTCCAACACACTCACACTGCCCACTCCACACACTCGCACTGCCCACTCCACACACTCGCACTGCCCACTCCACACACTCGCACTGCCCACTCGACACACTCGCACTGCCCACTCGACACACTCGCACTGCCCACTCGACACACTCGCACTGCCCACTCGACACACTCGCACTGCCCACTCCACACACTCACACTGCCCACTCCACACACTCGCACTGCCCACTCCACACACTGGCACTGCCCACTCCACACACTCACACTGCCCACTCCACACACTCACACTGCCCACTCGACACACTCACACTGCCCACTCCACACACTCACACTGCCCACTCCACACACTCACACTGCCCACTCCACACACTCACACTGCCCACTCCACACACTCACACTGCCCACTCCACACACTTGCACTGCCCACTCCACACACTTGCATTGCCCACTCCACACACTCGCACTGCCCACTCCACACACTCGCACTGCCCACTTCACACACTCACACTGCCCACTCGATACACCCACACAATCTATTTACATAGACATAAAATGTACCTGGCACAATGAACTCTTTTGCGGTCATCTTCACTAACAATGGTTTCTTTCGATCGTTTCCTACCATTTTTTTCTGGTAAAGGGTCCTTCTCCTCATCACTATCATCAGTGACAGTAATGACACGATCTTTGGCTTTTGTTCTGGTAGAACTAGAAAGTGATGCCATTAGAGCTCTCTTCAGAGCAATCTCCTCAGCAGGTAGCAACCCAACCATTTCACTGGACTACACACACACACACACACACACACACACGTATATACGGTAAAGGGGTTTCAATGCCATAGAAACCACTAGCTACAACTTTTTGACTTCAAAAACAAACAAACAAACAACAAAACAAAAACCAGCAACAGGCATTTTTAGGGAACTACAGCACAGGTTTGAACCTTAAAACATGCTTACTACTGTACCGAGATTCATACAAGTGTACATACATAATATGTTGAGAAGGCAAGACAATATTAGGGATGTCAAATGAAAATTGAGTATATACATGTACGTACTACTAATTGGCAAGCATAACGAGTGAGCCACTGTTGTTGGTCATCATTGTGATTGTTACTGACACACAAGCGTATTATTATATAGATATTATGATATAGCAGAACATCACTCGTCTGATAGGCTGTATTTACACTCATGCCTATGGCACTCGTGTAAATACTAAGCCAACAGACTCGTGATATTCTCCTGTATCAAACGAATAATAAATTTATTATGTACTGCTCATGCCTGAATACCATGGTAACGAGTTTCTTGTGCAAAACAAAACAAACTTGGAGTTCAAGCCACATTCTGTTTACTTTAATGCATTTTGTATGAGGCAACAGGTGTTAGGAGGCCCTATTCAGTATATTATAAGAACTAGTGGTGTGTTTGACCACAAAAAGGCGAGCAAGCCTCCCCAGTTAGGTTACATTAAACTATAGCATTGTTATGTGATTAATTTTAACTAAAACAAAAAAAAAACAGAAATGGTCGAGTTTTTAAATTTTGTACATAAGGTAAAGGGGTTTCAATGCCATTGAAACCACGCACTACAACTGTTAGACAAAACAAAAACCAGCAACAGGCATTTTTAAGGAATTACAGCACGAACCGAACTCTGCGCTCATGTGAGCATACATAATTTTACTGCACCCGGTTCAGATTTGCTAGTGTGTGTAAGGTCCCTTTTCCCAGACCCGCTCACATATATATGAACAAACAAATATCCCCGATTTTCAATTGTGTTACCCCTGAAAGTGTCTCGCTCGCTCGCCAAGGAGTAGTTATAGTAAGACATGTCACACTTAGTACTACGTGTGCAACACTGGGGCACTTTATATTACACATATTAGTCAGTCCTGTTGCAAAATTTATTAACCAAAACACTATTACAGTAGGTTTCTCCAACTTTCAGTCATTACTATCCAACATATGTAGCTATGACAGTGTCTACCTCATATCTAGTTGACCGTCCTGACAGAGAATTACTGGCCATTTTGATGTATACCTAGCCTCCACACTACACCTATTCAAACTTGTGTAACTCAGAATTTGCACACATGTACTCTGAGGGTTAATGCGTGTACACACATGTGTGCTGAGGGTTAATGCGTGTACACACATGTGTGCTGAGGGTTAATGCGTGTACACACATGTGTGCTGAGGGTTAATGTGTGTACACACATGTGTGCTGAGGGTTAATGCGTGTACACACATGTGTGCTGAGGGTTAATGCGTGTACACACATGCGTGCTGAGGGTTAATGCGTGTACACACATGCGTGCTGAGGGTTAATGCGTGTACACACATGCGTGCTGAGGGTTAATGCGTGTACACACATGCGTGCTGAGGGTTAATGCGTGTACACACATGCGTGCTGAGGGTTATGCGTGTTACACATGTGTGCTGAGGCTTACTTCTTTACAACACATGCGTGCCTTTAGGGTTATGCGTACACACATGTGTGCTGAGGGTTAATTAATGCGTGTACACACATGTGGTTGCTGAGGTTAATGCGTGTATCACACATGGGCGTGGGCTGAGGGTTAATGCGTGTACACACATGTGTGCTGAGGGTTAATGCGTGTACACACATGTGTGCTGAGGGTTAATGCGTGTACACACATGTGTGCTGAGGGTTAATGCGTGTACACACATGTGTGCTGAGGGTTAATGCGTGTACACACATGCGTGCTGAGGGTTAATGCGTGTACACACATGCGTGCTGAGGGTTAATGCGTGTACACACATGCGTGCTGAGGGTTAATGCGTGTACACACATGCGTGCTGAGGGTTAACACTCTGAGTCCATGAGTTTTACCACAAACAACCACAAATCCTGCTGCCCCGGTTATTCAGGACTCCATAATTGATCACAGCAAATGGTTCTCTTTGCTAATCACACTTCTTCTGATGATACTCTCTTTTTCTCGCAACTCTTTTTCATGATGGCTACATCTATAACAGCCTGTTAGCCACACCCCTTCATACCTGAGGAGCCGTCTTGGTTCTTGCTCTTTTGGAGTATCTGTCACTACCTAACACACAAATATACATCACATGAACACACAAACATACATATATCACATGACAACAACATCATCAATACTAGTAACAGAGTATACTCCTGGGTTCTATCAAAAATTTGTCAGGGAAGCTAGGGCAAGACTTCATATAGGATTTCTTTTTCTGAGGTGGGGGGGGGGGGGGGATCGTGCTTTGGACTTAACATTTTTTTTTTTAAATAATAAAAACTTTTGGCTCCTGAGTTATCATTTATAATTCAACAACACAATTTAGATTTCTGTGGGGGGGGAGGGGGGGGGGGGGGGGTAAGCATTGCATCCCTATGTACAGTGTATATCTACACTGAGCTGGTTCAAAGTGAACATGTGTATAGTATCAATTCTAGCGATTTTAATGCCTGAATATCTCAGTTTTCCACGCTACTATACAGTATGTTAATACTATAGCCAAAGATAATAATATAATTTTGTAGTTGAAAAGTTGTAGTTTCGTTTTAAGTTGCAGCCACTCTGATTTATGCCATTGTTCCATTGCTGACTAGCATAGCCCAGCCATTTCACTGCAATATTGCTAAATGGATGAAATGCCACAAGGTCGCAGATCGATTGCTGTGTCTAATCAGATCATTATAACAGTTTTCCACTCTGTGGTATTCAATTAAGAGTAGCATTGTGTTCCTTTCAATGACTTTCTGATACACTGGGATATCCAGAATAGCAGTTTCAAAGAAGTGTGAAAAAGTGACTGATGGTCTCTAAATCATTTCCAATAGAAAATAACATTAAGGTGTAAAACTACATTCTCTTTCTCATCACTTACTAAATATCTACACTGTTTGGATAATACTGTGGGAGAATCATTTCTTTTTCAGTTAGTGACATGCTAAATAGGTGATAATTGATAATGTACATATTAATTCTAGAGATTGGAAATCTATGATAAGCCTTGGACCACCACTTCAAATTGTGCTGGAGAGTTTAGTAATTGTTTCAAATTGTTTTTTCGAGCATTTGGCATACAGCGAGTGTGCATGATTTTAGCCAGTCAAAAAACAGCAACAAAATAACGCTTTGATAAACTTTTGCAACAAAACTCTGCCCCATTTCTGTAAGCTCTAATATTATGTAAATATTAATTCCTGGTTACAAAAAGTTCTGAAACAACATACCTAAAACTTAACTATATATATCTAATTCAATTTGGTAATCAATATAATTAAAATGGTTCCTTGCTCTGTTCACAGCCACTGGCTATGGCGGCAGTTTTAAATTTCTGTAGCTATAGCTACATGACACCAGAGATGCACCTAGTTTACTAAGGTATGTAATACTAAACAAGCAATAAAGAAGCCGTACATCCACTTACCATAATTCATGTCGCAGGCTTTTGTGAGGGAGATGATTCTTCAAAAGCAGCCACAGCTTCCCTTAGTTTGTATCGTCACTGGAACTCCGGTAAGACGCACCGAGTTAGTTAGCGAGTCGAGTACGACTCACGCAGCAGATTGCCAATTGGGGAAGCTCTAAATAATGCACAACTGATTTGCGGGTTCCGGTTTTGAAGCGGCGCGGTTTTTTGTTGTTTTGCTTCGAATATTTCTCGCGCGTGCTAGTGCATCTGAGTCCATCCAACCCCCGTGCCATGTATGCTACACTTTATAGGTGTTTCCCAACTATGCCAATAATTTTGGCTATTTTCTCATGAGCTTTGTTATCAAATGATGATTCAAATGCACTGTTTTCATAAATAATACAAAATCATACCTGATAAATGAAGCATTGTGGTGATAAATTTCAAAATTAATATGATCATAATTAAATACACAGTTTATAGAGACATTTATTATAGTTGTTTTAATATAAACTACATCATTTTTCTTGAATGATTTGTTCAGTAGCTTTGCCCAATCGTTGCCCTATTCGTCTAGCCTCCAAGCCTTCATGGCTTTTGCCTACCAGTTGAAAGGCTAATGTCTACAAGTCTTAAAGCAAACCCAAAATTCAACTGAGGAATGGTTGGAACAGTATGGCTTTAGATAGAGGTATGTTGTTAATATTGTGCCACACAAAAGCAGCTGTTACACAAAAGTAATATTGATTGAAAATTGCTCCTATTATATTCTAGCATTATTCTCAATACTCTATTAGCTTATAAATCAAGCATAATTGGGCAAGGCCTCCATTACTAGTGACTCCATAAATTTTAGCATACCATCATCAGTCATTATATGGGTCAAAAGATACTGACTCCACCCAATGTCTCCACCCACTTCCATTATGTCTATTACTCTGGCATAATGCTACTATGCTATAGACGAACACCTACATGTATTAATTTCAAAGTTATGCTACCCTTATTGGGCAAGGCCTAGTACATACAGCAGAGTAAGAATGAACTAAAAGGGCACACTTTACATTCGAATTTACATGATATATAATCTGAACTCCTACATTTAAATTTACGTGTATTCAGTGAATTGAAACAGCATGGCTACAGAAGCTTAAAAAAAAGCTTAATCTTCTTATGATACCAATTCATTTTCAAGTCAGCTGTTGTTAGTCAATGGAAGTTTAAGCGCTGAAAACTACATTCTGTTGTAGCTGTTGGTACAGGAAATGTAAGGAAAATTGTAAAACAGGTTTACTGAGGTATCAGCTAAAAAAATAGTTCAACTAACCACAACTATAATTTATGTCTAAATAATCAATCATTATCAGTAATTTACAATTATCAAACATTAGAAAATAACTAGCTAGGTTATTATATTAAACAACTAATGTCTCTTTTTTTTTTTATCTTAGCTTAGAGGAATCATTCAGTGTCTATCCCCGTCGTCTGCGCTTGGGGCTACTGCGTCGAGATTTCCTGTGTTTAGGTTTCCTCGTTGATCTACGACGACTTCCTTTAGAGCGACGATGTCGGACTGGTCGGGTCCTGCGCCTACTCTTAGGCCTTGAGTGGCGCCTGGTCTTTCTAGTGCGAGTACGTCTTTTAGTTGATCGATTTTTGCGTCCGGTCCTAGGCTTCCTGTGACGGCCAGTCTTTTTTGGATGAGTACGTCGGGGAGATGGTCTACTATTGCCTCTTTTCCCTGGCCTTTGGTGACGTCTGGGATTTTTGGATCTGGATGGTCTGTTTCTGCGGCCTTTGTTGGCTCCATTACGTGCTCGACCACGTCTGCGACCTCGACCGGATCTGCGACCTTGACCAGGTCGGCGACCTTGACCAGGGGAGTGTTGAGGCCCACGACCATGGTGAGAAGAGCGTTGAGGACCATGACCACTTACTGGATGACTTATACCACCCTCTCCTTCATTTTCACCTCCTTCTCCATTTTCACCTTCTTCTCCATTTTCACCTCCTTCACCTCCTTCTTCTTCATTATCTCCTCCTTCTCCTTCATTTTCATTTCCTTCTCCTCCTTCGCCTCCTTCTTCATTATTTTCACCATCACCTAGTAAAGAGTTTGCACTTTCACAGATTTCTTGGTGCCTTTCACAGAGAGTGTTTAATTCCACCTTGATCCTATCACAGGCGCTTTGGGAGACTGAGCAGATCATTTTGGAAATATCCTTTACCCTTCTTTTGTAAGTAGAGCACTTTTCATTCTGTTTACAGAATTCATTGGCTTTGGTTAAAAGCTGCTCAAATTTGCGCTTTAGGAACTCGATTCCCTTGGTTTTTACCTTCTTCTTTATGTAGCCAAGGGTGTTGTTTGCCAAAGATTTGAATCCTTTCTTGATTCCGTTAATAAATTGGATATCTGCTTTGTCAGTCATAATATCACTTAAGTCTTGGCTCATAAGGAAACGATAGTCGTCCATTTCATCGATACTATCTTCACTTTCATCACTAGCTTCTTCCATGGCTTCTTTGTAAAGAGCGTCTTCATCATTGATATCTTCAACAGTAACATACTCCTCTTCATCTGTGAGACCCTCAGATTCAGCATCCTCTGCTTCTTCCTGGGTTTCTTCAAGTGCAGTATTCTCATCTTCATCTATGAAATCTTCTAATTCAGCTTCTTCTACTTCGTCAAAGTCACCAGAGTCTTCAGTCAGTTCTTCGTTGGCAAGATCACTCAGTTCTACAAAATCATCTTCTGCCACATCATAAGAACTACCACTCTCTGAGGGGAATCCAATACCGGAGTGAATTAAAGCTGCCAATAAAATGGCAGCACAGAAGAAGTAGTGTTTATTCATTATAACTTTCGAGTCACTCTGGTATTGATCCATTTGTCTTTTATACTGACTAGGCCTAGCCAGACTTATAATAATTTTAAAGCAAGAAGGAAAAAAATAGGAAAATAATCTTATTAAATTGAAGATTTGATGGTGTCAGAGATTTCCTTCCTTGTTCACAGCTTCTAATATTGCTACTGCATTGAAAAACTATTTTTTTGAGATGTACCTAACTGCTCTAGATTTGACGGTGGCTGCCAGTGTTAGCAGTGCTAGGGTAGGCTTTCACTCAACATAATTATTATTTTTAATTAAACTAGCTATGATATACATTTATTTAAATTATTTTTAATTAAACTAGCTATGATATACATTTACATAATTAATTGATTGTGATCACTCCCTTACAACTGTAAATTCATTGTTTATCTTTATGGTGGGTATGGGGTAATGGTGAGTGCTGCTAATGAAGTAGAACATTGAATCTAGGGATGATTGTACTAATAGTCATTAGCACACAAATTGTCCTATCTTTGAATGATTAAACAATTTGTGCTCACAACTTTAATCTTTCTACAACAAAAAAATAAATCTTTTTTTTTTGCTTTTTTTAAAATTTTTATTACTGTTCTGCTATCTTTATTGATCTGGTAAATATTGACAATTTTTAAATCAAATCATTTTTTTGTACTGCATTGGAGATTGCTAACTATAGCTATAGTTATCAATACTTAATAAGATTGTTTTTGAGTTCACTTTTGCCCCAAATCATTATGAACTTTTTTAATGTGTAACGTGTTTCCATTGATTTTTTTTTCAGACATAGCTGTAAATCCTATATGCCTCAATTGCTCTATATATAATACAACATATACTCACACACATACACACTCACAAGGTTTGTTCATGAACACGTTTTGGAATGCTTTTTATATTAAAAAATAAGTAGTTATGATATCCTACTTGATATCTGATAGGTCTAAAAGAATGAAACTTTACTTGGTCCAAAGGGTTGAATTAATAATTCAAATTCTTACCTTGCAAGTTAGTGTGACTGCTGTACTATAATTATGCATTTTGAAGAGTCTAATAGTTCCATTATTATTTTAACTGGGAGTTACCTGTATTCTTTATTATCTGCATTTATAGTTTAATTAATTCTTCCCTAGCTAAAATTGAATTCGAACTGTGTTGATATGCACTTATCAACACATGGCTATTTTATCATAATGTGTTTTTTTTGGAAGAGGGAAGAAATTAGGAAAAGGATCTCCAAATTGTCCGCATATGCATATTTCCTTGTATACTTAGATGGTGTAATGCAAACATTACCTTCTCAGTAAAGTATATTTAGAAGGTGTGAAATGTCTTGTCTCTCTCATGTATATCTAATAGGCTGTCATTTATTAATATTTTAGACCTCCTAATGGCAGGGTCCAATTCTCTTGTGATTCTTTGTACTCCTTACAAATTTTTATGATTAGTTCAACCACTACCGTACCTTGCTTCCATTGTTCAGTATGTGGTTATGCGACACTCATGCAAGTTAATATAAGACAATGTGATGTGACTAAACACCAAGTGGTAAAGCCTTATGCTATTACATTCCCAATTTACAATAGTTCATATGTACATAAAGCACCACTGTGTGCTAACGTACTTGCTGTAAATTGTCCTGTGTTGCTAGGTATTCCCATAAACAAATCTTACACTTGCACCGCTCAATATCAGAATCTCCTTCAAACCACACAGTACACTGAGAACACCGCTCCTTGTCCATGCAAAGGATAGAATATATGCCTCACATAGGAAAGGCATTGTGTACTAAATACACTGTGGTACTTGTCAACAAATATGAGCAAGCAGGTCGTACACTCCATCATAGAATAAAAGAACACAAGAGAGAGCAGTTCACTCAGATAGCACTTTTTTTTCACTTCAGCAGTTGCAGGACATACAATCAAGGACAATCATGTCATAGACTGGGACACTGCTAAAGTCATAGGCTTACATAGCAATCAATATTGAAGATGCTATTTAGAGTCTTGGCACATCAGAAATAAGAAGAGTTCTATGAATAGAGATGAAGGATTACTACCACCAGTATACAAATAACTTATTCTTAGAAATAAAACTGTATACTAAGGCTCATTTTATCGTAGGGCTTTCTTTCATGGTGATGTTGGATGCATGCTTGATTATTTTTGTCACCCTCAGGATTCTTTTACAATCATTATTATACTGATGAGGGCCACTGTATAGTGTGCCAAACCGGCTGTTTATGTCTAGTGAAGCTAAAAATAAAGATTTGTGTAGGGATACTTGCTAGTACCCCTAAACATTGGTATTGGTAAATCTGGCAATTCGTGTACAATAGCGAGTATGTTGAATAACACATAGAAATAGCCATAGAGCATTTTATTTGTTTTGTTAATATTAGGTTATGTTACTTAGTGTTATGTCTCCTGATGGGTTTGGATATGGTGTTTGAACAGTTGTCTTAAAGCAAGTACATTTTTACAGTATATTTTATTATTGATTCAGTCATTCTCGGCTGAAATAATTATAATAATAGCAAATTTGCTTGTTTTTTCACCGCCAATGTTATTGTTAATTGAAACTTAACCAGAGGTTTTGAAAAATGTTATTGGCTGTAAAAAACGGGAAAATTTGCTATTATTATTCTTTTATTTTTGAGAGAGAGCAAGCTGATTCCTATCCCCCCCCCCCCCCCTCCCCCCATCCTGCTTTCCCTTTCCCTCAACTGGCAAAGCAGTGAGCCTTCCCTGAAAGTAAAAACTAATTACTAGTAGTGTCATACCAACTATATTCAATTCTGAAATTTCAATAGCATTATAGGAACTAGTGTCTGGTTCAGTCTACAAACTACTGAATGCTAACTTGTGCTCTTCATTCATTGTCTAAATTATTTATGATCAATCTGAAATGTTAGCCTAAATTATTACAATTGGGCCAGGATGGGGGGGGGGGGAGGGGGTTACAATTGTGAACATAAGTGGTATTAATAGAACTAGCTAGCCAACAAGTTACCCTATTCATTATGTATTGCAGCTGTTTTATAAAGTTGACAGCGGCAACACTGCCAGCACTAGTTGCTCTCCTCCTCCTTTTAAAAAATGTAAATATTGTTGTATCCCCTACATATTGCTGTAAAATCTGCAAGTGATTATAAGAGACAGAAGGATACTATAAAAGATCATACAAGAGTCAACTGAAAGACAGAAGCACAAGAGTTTAAGTGAAGCAGCATGAGATACTGGCTACACTAAATACTGTAAGTAGATTGTGAGACACTGCATTACTCAGCAAGAAGAAACTAAAAGAAATATGGAACTGGTGGAATCACTGCTCAGTAACTGTAGCTCTTTATTCTCCCACTTCTTAAAGAAGTTATGTATAGGAGACAAACATATTTCTCACGTGTGCTTCTCCATTCATTGCCAAATTTTAAACAATACAGAATTAAAAAAAAATGAAATGGCAAGTGGTCCGGGTTCGTTTGATCCCCGATGACAGCAAAATATTTTTGTATTTCTGTATGGTTTAAAAAGGAAGCCTGTAAAAAGGAGAAAATACATCTAATGAGTAAAAAAGGCTGAGAAAGAAATAGTGAAATATATATTTTTGTTACAGAAAACACTGCAGTCTATTTAACAGGTGCTTCATACACACTGTGCTTAAGACTGTGGACAATGGAGGAGCACTGCTCCCTCAATATTGAAAGTGTGTGTGGGGGGGGGGGGGGGGGGGGGGCGACCCGTATGTTTCCGCCACTTTTGATAAGGGGGCAGGAAGTAAAGCGAGTGAGTAGTTTGCTTGCTATACCAGTGCAACGGATCAGTGTAGCATGAGAAATTGTAATGTGACATATCAACCAAATATTTGACTATCTACTGCACGTTTTTTTTCTTCTGTTAAGACGTTCAATGAGGAAGTGGATAAGAAGTATGTCACTATTGTATCTTCCAAATAATAGCAAGTGTTTATAATTATATGACATAATTCACAGAACAGTAACAATAAAAGTATCTAAAAAACATAAAAATATTGAGTCTCAAAGTGAAAAATGTCTTAGTCTTTTCATACAGTCCTGAAACATAACAGTAACATTAGTGCCAACAATATTAAAGAAAAATTGCATACTAACCTTTAAAAGAATACATTCAATCTCGGTTTGAAGGTACAACACAATAACATAAGCACTTCAAATGAAATGACAGCCTTAGTTTAGCTCTCTTCAACTGTGACATCCATTTCCTCTTCTTTAGTTTCTAAGTAATTGGCGAGCGAGCGTAGCGAGCGAGACACTTACAGGGGTAAAAATGAAAAAATCGGGGATGTTTATTTGGCGAGCGAGCGTAGCGAGCGAGACAGTATTAGGGGTGGATAATGCAAAATCGGGTATATGTTATAGGTATATATGTATGTGGGATGGTACGTATGCCCTTTAAACGCGCGCGCGGGAAACTTTTTTCTCCAAAAAACACGGCTTTTTAGGCTTGACCCCAGTTTATTCTGAAACGACAGCATTAAGCAAGCCTTACTTTATACTTAAGCTCCAAAGTGTGAGAAAATTCCTGCGAAAATGCTTGCTTTTCAAGAAACAAAAAGTTGATTCGACCGGTTACTATGGCATTGAAGACCCTTTTCCAGACTTAATTTCAAAACTTCGCCGTTTTATGGGGGATACGGAGTGCCCGTTGTTGGTTGTCAAGAGCCGTTGGTAGTCAGAATGCCGTAGTATTAATGCTAAGGAAGCTACGCAGTGGCATAGCTACAGGGGGGGCTGGGGGGGCTAGAGCCCCCCCACTTTTATAATAAGTGGGGCTAAGCCCCCCCACTTTTATACCAACTATACAATACACATGTATTGAATATAAGTAACCAGACACATTTGTATTTACCTGATTTTCACATTATATTCATAAATGCCAATCAAAAGATATGGTAATTACTTGTAAATCTGGTATGTATTTTCAAACCAGACACCTTGTATTCAAGTCTCATTAGCAGTTGCTTGCAGTCAAAACACAGATCGTGATTTCTCAAACTTGAGGAGGCAACTTCCATTGTTACATGATATTATCAAGCAAGGACTGCCTGAAGTTAGGCTAGTTACTTCAGTTGACACCATATGCAGTGCAATGAACAAGAACAATGGAGTTTTGAAGGACATGCTACCCTCTGTGCATAAATTACTTCGTCTTATGTGTACAATTCCGATAACCTCTGCCACCTCTGAACGAACATTTTCAACTATGAAGAGAATAAATACTTACGTTCAAGTATGACAGAAAAACGTTTAAATAACTGTTTACTTTTAAATCACAAAGAGCTTACAGAAAACTTGGATTTAATTTTGATAGCTGAAGAATTTGTTGAAAAACTTGATGAAAGAAAAACATACTTTGGCAATTTTAAATTTTTGTTTAACTTACTACAATAGTGAAATAATTGTGCATTACATTATATTAACTTTAATGTAGTGATTGCTTTGGCGCGATATCAGCCCCCCCACTTTAGGTGAGCTAGCTAAGCCTCTGCTACGACTTCTCGAGGGAAGCTGAGGTAAGTACGTAATTCCATATTTGTAAGGTAAATATGCAAAATTAACTCGGGCCTTTCTTTTTTGAGCTAAGAGCTTGTCAACAGTGACTGGTAAATTCAAATAGTCAGATTGGCTCAAATTTGGTACTACAAAAGTTACCACTGCTCAAGAAAATGAGGTAAGAAGGTAATTTTGTTTTTGTGTGCTAAAATTGATTGTCTTTTGTTTTTGTAGGTGAGAGCTTGTCAAGAATTCAAGGTAATTCAGATGGTCAAAGTAACTTCAATTTGATACTACAGAAGTTATCAATACTCAAGAATGAGGTAAGTAGTAATTCCATATTTGTTGGCTAAAATGTTCAAGAGTTACTGGTGATTGAGATTATCAGAATGGTTGATGTTTGATACTACAAAAGTTACCATTAATCAGGTAAGAGAGTGATTTTGTATTTGTTTGCTGTAATCAAATGTCATAACTGCTATTATAGTGTTTGCATGAAGAAAGCTAAAAATAGTAACATTTTATGTTACCTAGCTATCAGGCTCGCTCGCCATTTGTGCTCAAGCACACCACTAGTTTATATATATTATGTTTGGACGTATGTATGTCATTTTGTACTTTGACCCTCCGTATTTTTGTGTTCGCTCGGCGTTCGACCCCGTCCCAAACTACACTAAACAGAATCCTCTGGTTTAGCGACCATTACCCGTATCACCTTAGAAATTGAATTGTTTACGGCTTTGAATTGTTTTGCGGGTGCAGTTAAAACGCAAAAACTTATGGGAGCTCCATTTCTATTCGAGTTAGTGGCGGTGGTAAGTTAGTACGCTATTTGTCACAGTTATAAGCCCTACTCAACAGCATTTACTTGAAAATTCATTGTCCACTAGACGAACCACGAAGGTAAGTCTTGCGTAGGTATGTTCAGTTGTGTGAAAATATTGTGCGTTACAACTACTATTAAGAATATCACAAAGAACATTTTAAATAACGTGACTCGATTTTGTTGCTTCTTTTTCAGTTCAAACAGTTGCGGGGAGCGGTTACTATGGCATTGAAACCCCTTTACCGCATATACTTAAATAAAAAACTCGACTTTATTTTAGTAGCTTGAGTGTTAGTTGTTAAAATCAATCATTTAACAATAGTGTGGTTTAAGGCTCGCTCGCCATTTGTGCTCAAGCACACCACTAGTAGTTAGAGCATATGCGCTTAGGTACTGGTGGATTTAGTGCACTGAAGCCCAAGGGCCGTAGGCCCGAGGGCTTTGTGCACTAAAAACCACCAGTACCTGAGCGCATGCTCTAACTATTTTAGAACCCGTTTACCCAAAGCCGGCCCACAGTTTCCACTAGCAACTTGCATTTTCACGCACAAATATGGCGGTGTCAAGCACAAATACGGCGGTGTCAAGCGAATGTCAAGCGAATTTCCGGCCCAAAATTAAAATTCAATTAAAATTCAATTGAAGCACACCTGGCAGGTTTACTTTAGCATTGTAGCTGCCAGCTGTTATCTCCAGATCTAACTCTACCTTGGGCTGCTCTGCTCTGTGGTAAACAGTTAAGCAGCTAGCTATGGTAAATTCCTGTGGTATGAGGTATGAGTGGTCAGCAGGAGAGTTGTGGGGAGAGTTGTTGAACTAGGGCTGGTCCAGTATAGGTCGGATATGAGAGGGTAGTAGACCCTCACATATCATATCCAGGCCTCACACAGCTTTATCCGGCCTATTCTATTAAACTAAAACTCAAAAATAGCAATACCCCAAGGGTGGTTAGTATGCACAGTTTATATACCTAAAGGCAAAAAATAGTGCACACTTACCAAGTTAGTACACCTAGTAACAATATAGCAACGGGTTCTAAGAAAAAATAATGAATAATCAATATGGCTAAAGATTTAAAAAGAGAACTGAACTATTGTTGTGATCACTAACCTTGGTAGCTCTGTCTGTTGACGACACTCTATAGCTGACTCTATGTTCTCCATATTCAGTATCGATTGGTGACACTCTACTGGTGACTTCAATTTCAGATTTGTTTACTGAGCTAAGTGAAGAGTGTTCCATTTTTTCTTGAGAGTGATCGTCAGCAATGGGCAATTTATCACTCACAACAATCAAACTTGGACTGGGCCTGTGCTTCTTGTGGAGTTGTTTTTCTGAAACAGTGCTATGTCTATAGTCATTGTCATGACTGTGAGACTGCTCGTAACGGATATCAAAACGAGAGCTGCTAGTATCATTTTCATTACATTCATCTTTCTTACCATCATGCTGGTGAACCACAAATATTAAGAAAACTATTAAAAAATACTGGATAGTGTAAAGATCCTGTAAAAGACTTGTGAAGTCCATAAGACACTGAAGAAACTGCATGAAATGAAGAAAACTGCAACAGATTACTCGATACAAGATGCAAAATGACTTCCATAAACTATGAGACTCATTGAGAAAATGTAAAGAGGAAAGTTTTGTATAAAGATTTTATTTTTATACTGAAGTGCTATGAAAATCTATACAAGTATATAATCTTCAAAATTTAGAAAGTATGAGAAAAGGAGAGTTGGTAGAACAGTGAGTGACTGTAACAGAAAATAGCAATTGAACTCAGCGACTATTAGAAACAAAAAATGGTAGAGACAGCTAGCGATTACAAGTATAAATATAAATTAGTTATGTTAACTAAATTAACTAAAACTCATAAGAATACTCTTACTTACCAAGTGTTAAATTATCTATAATGAGACCAGAACTTAAAAATATATATATATATATTATTTTATCTATCTGAAATTAAAGAACTATCAGGTTATATAAAAATATCCGACATAGCTATATTTAGGAAAAAGCGTTCGAAGGGCTAGATAGCACACAGACTCTCATAATGCCGAGGTAATGACCAAGAAAGAGATGCAAGGACAGCATGCCTGTGATTCAACATTTGATGGCTCCATGATGTCTCCAATGATGATTGAACATTGTCCAACACTCTTCTATATTGCTGGGTCACTGACTGCTGGAGTCCTCACCAAGATACACTTGTTGAGACTCCACCTACCGTCCTGAAGCCTTATACGCCACTTTCAGAGCCAAAACGTCCCCAGGCTTCTCCAGCATCAAATGTAATGACAGTAGACAGAGTTCTTGAAGGCAAGGAGAGACAGGTGGCACACATGAATAAGAATGCTGGAGACAATGAAGGTGTTCCCAAACATGAGGTCAAACTTGAAGACGTAGTCAACAACAACAACAACAACAACAAAATAGTAGACCATTACTTATGGTTCAGCATCTAATGACTTAACAATGTCAGAATCAGGAACCAGCAATTGTCAGGATGCCCCAAAGAGTTGCTTTCTTTATAGTTGGATCACTGACAAATGGAGTCCTCATCAAGTCAACGTAGATACATCTGTGACGACAAATTTGCCTCCTTTGTGTTTCGTGAAGGATGGTTGGCCATCTTCTGTGCCTATTTCCAAGGAAATGCCTTCCCAAGCTTCTCCAGCTTTTTGTGCAGAGGAAGAGCTGCATCTTGATCTTGATGTTAGGCAGTTGGTGAAGAGAGTGATAGAGAAAGTGAACTCTGGTTGTGACATGTATGAGGACCAGTCAACAAACGGATTATGGTGTATGGGTGAGGTAGAAGCTAGGTACATGGTCAAGTCATATGTGGAGGATGTAGAAGTGTTTGACAGAGTTCTTGAAGATGTCAACAACAAAATGGAGAATGCAGAAGATTTGTACAGAGATATTGTGAAAGAAGAGGTGAAATTAGAAGAGGCCAAGAAATTGGAAGGAGGACAGGAAGTAAACAAAAATGAAACAATGAATGAAGGCAATGAAATTGACAAATCTAATGATGAAGAAGCAAACATAAATGAATGGGATAAAGTGGTGGATTTGGATGAGGAGAAAGATCGTGATGAAGAAACAGACATGGATGAAGAAGTAGGCATGGATGAGGAAACAGAGGAGGATGAGGAAGATGTGGGTCAGGAAGAACTGATGGGGAATCTGAAGGAGATGAGGTAGACATGGATGAGGAAGTTGATGTGGATGAAGAAGTTGATGTGGATGAGGAAGTTGATGAGGATGAGGAAAACATGGATGAGGAAGTTGATGTGAATGAGGAAGACATGGATGAGGAAGTTGGGATGAGGATGAGGAAGTTGATGAGGATGAGGAAACTGATGTGGATGAGGAAGACATGGATGAGGAAGTTGATGTGGATGAGGAAGACATGGATGAGGAAGTTGATGTGGATGAGGAAGACATGGATGAGGAAATTGATATGGATGAGGAAGACATGGATGAGGAAGTTGACAAGGATGAGGAAACTGATGTGGATGAGGAAGACATGGAAGATCTAGAAGTGAATGTGGCAAGGAATGAAGAAACTGTGTCCACACCAATATTTTTAACAAAATGGGGGCATGCCTATTAAATTTTCTACTCTTTACTGGATCTTGTGGGTCACTGACTTCTGGAATCCTCATGAAGATATGGCTGTTGAGACCCTATGAGCAGGGGTGGGGGAAGCAAATGGATTTTGGCCAGGCCATGTAGTATTTATTGTACAGCTAATAAACAACACAATTATATATTACTATAATAAATCATGATTACAACAAAAACAAAGCTACTACAATAAAATAATGACTTGAATTATTCGAACAGTCCAAAATGTTTGCGTCGATCATCATTGGAAGTAATAAACTCATTTAGGATCTCTTTCCGGTTAACAGAGTCTGTTAGGTGCTTATGCATATGTAAAACCATGATGTTGTTTACTCGCTGCTGAGTCATTGTTGTACGAAGGTATGTCTTTATTCTTCGAAGAGCAGATGCACTTCTTTCTGATACAGCATTAGTAGCTGGCATTAGTAGAACAAACTTGATTACTAAGGCAACTTGATTCAAATACAGGACCTGAGAGCTAGGCATGGATTGAAAATGCCTGTGAATATCTGAAAAAGTTAGCGAATCTTTATGAATTTTGATCTCCATACTGCCCAAGACCTCTAGCTGTGTTTTCAGATCAGGTTCACAAAAGTCAGAACCATAAAACTGTGTTACTGTCTTGTACTCCTCTGAATAGTCCACCTTCATACATGTTTTAACTAACAATTGCTCCAGGTTTGCATACACTGAATAATCTTTTTGTTGAAACCGGTGACTGATAGTAGAGATGGCTGCATCAATACATTGGAAGTATATAGCACGATAGTAAGTCTTGGGATCATCATGAAAATGTGCATCAGCAGCACCATCTTCATACCGCCTGGGCCTCTTGTGTGGATGCTCCAGCACTGGGTCATTAACTTGTAATTCTTTCTGAAGAGTTAAACAGTACTCCCAAAATAGATCAAAAGCACTGTCATCTCTCATTTTCTGAAGCACTTTAATGCACAATTCACTAAGTTGTTTTGCTTCAACAGCTGGCATGTATGTGGCTTGCATACTTTTGCTAAGGTTATCAGAATGTTTGAGTAGACGTTCTGCAAGAATGAGGCAAAATAAGAAACGAAACTCCCTTCATTTTTGCTGCCACTCCATTAATTCGAGCCTTCACATCTGACAGTTTAACAATATCATAGCTTCTTCCCACAGAGCAAACAATGTAGTATAATTCCTATGAATACTTTCGAGTGAATTTCCACGTACTGTCCAGCGTGTTGGACAAAGTGTGCGCAAACCTGGAACTTGGGGTGATAATTCCTCTTTTAATTTCTTAAATAAGGCGTCCCTTCTGGGTGAAAATTTTATAAGTTTACAGATTTCGAGACTATGATCAAGTGCATCAGACATAGGCTTCACTTCCTTTACAGTGTCTGAGACTGCCAGATTCAGACTATGGCCATAGCAATGCAAGTAAAGTGCTTTTGGTTCAATAGCTTTAATTTCTTCAGCTGTCTTTTTCATATTGGCAGCGCCATCAAAGCACTGTCCCCGGCACATTGATAATCGCAAATTCATTCGTAGAATAGTGTCTTTCAGAACACTAACTATTGTAGCAGTTTGAATGTCGAGAACACTATGCAAGCCAATAAAATCTTCATGTACTTCAAAATTCACATCAACCCATCTAAGGCATATGATAACTTGCTCCTTATTAGATGCATCAGTAACTTCATCAGATTCTAAAGTAAAGTAACCTGATTCTCTGATGCTGGCAGCAATCGATCGTGATGGCCTAATGACAGAATCTTAAGCAATTCATTTTATATGTGGTGATCGGTGTACTTCCGAACTTTACGCTGCATATGTTCAAGTATGGTGGGATCATCATTTGAACGTAGCAGTAATAGTTGGTGGAAATTGGAATTCACTTCAGCACCACTAACTTCTTGGCCTGATTCCAATACAACCCACGTTACTCTAAATGATAGCCCTTGCCGAGCAAGAAAAATAACATTTTGTAACACCTTTTGAAGATAAGCACGATTTTTTTCTTTCTCTTTTTTAATCTCACTCAATAATAGCTCACAAACATCTCCCATAGATTTTGAGGTAATCTCGATGCTATGCCTATGGACTTGACTGTTTTCATGCTTTGAAAACCCACCATGTTTTCCACTCACGTCTTTCCAGTTTGTATATCCTCGAGATAAAAAGGCTTCTTCACCCTTGCTAGCACAGGCCTTTAGCATCCCAAGTCTTTTAGCTTTTAGGCAAGTGAAGCAAAAGACACAGTCATTTGCTTGGTCATAATGGATCCATGGCCATCTCTTGTACCATGATGACTGGAAAGCACGGAATACTGGTGATTTCAGTCCAAACTTTCTTCTAGGATATGAAGGGAGAACTGGCTGGTTTGGATTTTCTCCAAGACTGACAGTTTCTGATGACTTTGTACTACTGGTAGCCTCTACAGATGCCATTTTAAGACCAGCTGCAACTACAGCAGTTATGCTGGCATTAACCACAGGAGTTATTAGACAGAAAAGTGTAAAGTAATGAGGCCACATCCAGTGACATGGTGTGCAGATCTGTATGAAAGGGATGCAAAATATTGGCCAGGCCATGGCCTGGCCTGCCCCCCCCCCCCCCCCCCCACCCCCCCCCCCCCCCCCAGTTCCCCCAGGCCTGCCTATGAGCAACTATTGCTGAAACCTTCTACGCCAGCAATTTCTCGTGGCTTTACTTTTATCCTGCTTCTACCTCACACATACTCCATGATCTCTTCCAGGATGGGCCCCTATACGTGTCACAATCAGAGTTTACTTTCTCTATCAGAGCACAAACCAGTTGCAGTGTGCTTATGAAATACAACACTGTGATCTAGATGTCAGGGAGCTGGTGGATGAAGTAATAGAGGAAGTGAATTCTGAGATCCTAGTACATGAGGACCAATCCTAGATTAGATCATTGTGTGATGGTGGAGTAGAAACAGGATACAAAGTCAAGCCATGTGAAATATGCGTAGAAAGTTTCAGTAAGGTAGTGGCAGACTGAATCTCAACAGCCATATCTTCATGAGAATTCCAGAAGTCAGTAACCCAGCTATATCAACATCTGTATCTTCATAAGGATTCCAGAAGTCAATGATCTAGCTGTACAGAAAAGTAATCTTCAACATGGACAAATGTTGGGGACCTTATGGGGCCATCAAATGCTTTACCATAGGCAACAATTTTTGCATCTCATTCTTGGCTATTACTTGGGCATTGTGAGAGTCTGTGTTAGCACAGCCATTCTGTTGTAATAACTGAAATACGAGGCACAAGGAGAGACAGATGACATACTCCGATCTGAGAAAAGCCTGCAGAGATCACTTCCAGATCGGAGTATGTCATCTGTCTCTCCTTGTGCCTCGTATTTCAGTTATCAGTAGTTCAAAATCCGATCTATTGTCAGTACAAGGCTGGTTATCAATCTTTTGTAATGATTGTCATTAGTTATAGTTTCTTCCTGATCCTTCTCAGGAGCACTTGAAGGCATGTCATTGCAGGGTGTGCACAAGGTCTTGGGAGTTGTCACCCAACAGTCAGGAGAAGTATTCTCAATTTGTGCAGATTCCAGAATGAGACAGGGCAAAAACTTGCTGTCAGTAACAGAGACACATCATGTTCTCATTGCTGTTGTAGATTCTTAGGGTTGGGTATACCCATATACTCCTTAGTAATAATTCAATAAGATATCAAAAATAGCTCCTGCAATAACTTTTTTAATCAGGACAGTTACAAATGCCAGCCTAAAAGCTGACTGTAAAAATACGCTGCAATAAGTTTTCGCTATTTGCGGTTGAATCAGCATTGGTGTAGATGCCAGCTATATACATGTATTTAGCCCTCGCAGTATTAGCCTTGAACTAAATGTGCACATGTAGCCTATTCAGTCCACCCCTTTTTTCCCGGAAAATATTGTCAATTTTTTAAAATCTTGATAGTTCTGTAATTTCAGTAGGTAATGCAACATCTTTTCTTATTCCAAAGGATATAAAGACAACCAATTTTCTAGATTTGTATTTCATTTCTCACTTCTCTAGATATCTATAGTAGTTTTATGTAGTCCATCAGGACTCCCCATAATAGTTATTTGCTGCACCAGTCCCCTAGTTTCTTACTGTTTGAACTTTTACACTTTGCAGTCTGTGTAAGCTTGTGCAAAATTTCATAGTATCACCTTTTATGCAGACTTTTGTCTTAGACTTTTTAGGATTATATATATTTTTATTTTGTTATAGATGTTTTCTAGTCTAATTGATTGTTGAACTCTTTTTTCCATCATTATTTGAGTAGTTTAATCTCTTACAGTTTTATTACGTTGTGCAACTTCTATAAACTTCAGTCTCTTACAGCATTTTTACTGTATCTGTATTTTTGCAAGTGTTGATGGTTTTACGTAGTTCATTACAATTTTGTTAAATTTTCTATATTTTTAATTTTAAAGTCTTAATATCTTGCAGTCTATAGCTACTGTCTCTTGACCTTTATAGTCTCGCAATTTATTTTCTTAATTCTATATAGTTGTGACTGTATCACCTGAAGTGTACATATAAAATCAACTTTTAAAAAAGTAGTGCACACTAACCTTTACAATCATACACTACAATAAATACACTCAATCTTGGTTTGTAGGTACAACACAACAACATAGGCACTTCAAATAAAATCAATTAAGATCTGTTTTGGAGATGTGACACAGAAGTATTTCTTTCAAAATGCTTCTTAGGTAGTCATATCAGAGGCTCATATTCTTGAAGTATTCTTTATTTCCTCCATGCTTCAAGTATTTACAACAACTACACACTTCATGCTATCTATGACAGCAGTAGGTCTAATAATGATGGTGCAAAAACACTGGTTTAGTTGCAATGAAAAAAACAAAAACAAAACAACAACAACGACAAGGTACTGACAGCTTAGTCCAAAAAATATAATAATATTATAATTCACAGAAATAATTATAACAAAGAAAAAAATTAAAGAAAAACAAAATGTTCAGTCATAACATGAAAGAAAGTCTTAGTTTTTTACGGTCCCGAAATGTACATCCTCATCCCATTCGGTTTCCCCATCTAGTTCTTCCTGATCCACATCTTCATCATCCTCCTCCATGCCTACTTCTTCATCCATATCTGCCTCGTCACCACAATCTTTCTCCTCATCCAAATCCATCATTTTATCCATTTCATTCATGTTTACTTCCTCTATCACTCTCTCCACCAACTCCCTGACAAGGTCAAGATTCAGCTCTTCCATTGCTGATATGGTTGGAGATGCTTGGGGTTGTCATGCACTGGGCTATCAGAATCCTCTTTTTCTATGATCTTATTCACCAACTCTGTCTAGATCATAGTGTCACATTTCTTCACTGGGCAGAGAATGTTTCAGGATGGTAGCGGCAGTAATAGTCTCAACAGGAGTATCTTGATGAGTATTCCAGCTGTTCAGGGTGTGTAAAGCCCTGAGCCTGGGAGTTGAGTAAGTGTGGAGATTGTGTGTGGCTGAAGTAAGGCCACGCCCAAAGGACCAGTTACTAAGAGCCTAATGGCAGATGGGTATACTAATTTTCGCTCACTGGTATGTGTGCTACTAGCTAACTAGTCCCCAAAAGCCCGCACTCCCTCCTTCAACAACAAGTAGGGTTTAGGTCATCTTAGCTCCCAGAACAAAATACAAGTTTACAATATATCGGATGGGGATGATATTATTCACAATGGTTAGGTATGAATATCATTAATAGCCGGTAAAGGATTTCAGCTAAGGTAAGTGATTGTAAGTTTGTTTGTGTGCTTCATGAGAGAGGTGTTGATTGATTGTCTCTTGTAGGCACCTGTTCAGTCCCTTGGTGGACCTGAACACCAGCAGTGAGTGACCCACCTGTATAGAAAGGTACTCTTCAGTGTTGGACAATGTTCCATCATCATTGTTGGAGACCTGATGGAGCCATCAAATGCTAAATCACAGGCATGCTGTCCTTGCATCTCTTTCTTGGTCATTACCTCGGCATTATGAGAGTCTGTGTGCATAACATTACCATAGCATTTAGACAGATACGTGATGTATTCTCTCTCTTTCACAGGCTTTTTTTTATCATTTCTGACCTCTCCAGGTATATTTAATAGCTTTTTGTAGCTTTTAAGAACCATGATAGTTTTCAAGACACACGATACTTCTGAAGACACTGATAGTTTTTGTAGTTCCCACCCCACCATCTTGTACTTTCCTAGTTTCTCATAGTTAATGTGTTACTATTTGAACTTCTGCAGTCTCAAGTTTTAGAGTTTCCCCAAATTATTTGCAGTATCCAAGCTGAACAATTTGCTGATTCAGACTAAGTTTTGTTAGCTATTGTACTTTGTTTCCAAGACCAAGGACACTAAACACTATGTACCTTTTGTAATATTTCAATAGTAGCCTATTTAATTAACTGAACTAATTTTAGTTTATATTTATACAATCGAATATCTAGCAGTCTCTACTACCATTTTTTTGTTTCTGATAGTCCATGAGATCATTTGCTTTTTCTGTTGCAGTCACTCGCAGTTCTACCAACTCTTCTTTTCTCGTCATTTCTATATTGCTAGATTCTTAAACATTTGTAGTTTATAAACATGTACAAATTTTCATAGTATTTCCATTTTTTAAGTAAGATCTTTATACAAAAATTTCCTCTCATACTTTCTAAAATTTGCTTCAGTTTTTTACTTCTCTTGTATTTTTTTTTACATTTTCTCAATGATCTTTTCTCTTCTCATATAGTTTATGGAAGCCATTTTGCATCTTATATCGAGTAATCTGTTGCAGTTTTCTTCATTTCATGCAGTTTCTTCAGTGTCTTATAGACTTCACCAGTCTTTTACAGGATCTTTACACTATCCAGTATTTTTGAATAGTTTTCTTAATATTTGTGGTTCACCACCATCACACCAATATTTTTTTAACGAAATGGGGGCATGCCTATTAAATTTTCTACTCTTTACTGGATTTTGTGGGTCACTGACTTCTAGAATCCTCATGAAGATATGGCTGTTGATACCCTATGTGCAACTACCTTGCTGAAACCTTCTACGCCAGCAGTTTCTCGTGGCTTTACTTTTATCCTGATTCTACCCATACATACTCCAGGATCTCTTCCAGGAGATTGGCCCTCATACTGTCTGTGGAGGCCAGAGATCCCTACAGTTATGCCCAAAGAACAGTGAACAGTTTTGTGTGTGCGTATGTAGTTGTTTGTACAGTGTGGATTCCGTGAGTGTCTCAATTAGTGAACTCTGTATCTGTTAATAGGTGTTGAACTTTAGTGCTGCATTGTAGTATCATGTTCGTGTGCAAACCGTGTGCAAATTTGTGTGTTTAGTGCCGTGTGCAATCATGGTGTATTTACGTCAGTGTATCAGTCGGTCGGTTTAGTTCTGTTTTCTACTTCTGTTCTGCGTGCTAAAACTCTGAATTCTTGCCACGAGCTGTGGACGCGTGAAGCGTAGCTACCTTAGGAGCACGGAACTTGGTGGCAGAATTCAAGGGGCAGTAGACATAATCAAATCCAAGAATTCTCCTGAACCCCCACAGTGTCATAATCAGAGTTTACTTACTCTATCAGAGCACAAACCAGTTGCGGTGTGCTGAAGAAATACAAAACTGTGATCCTGATGTCAGGGAGCTGGTAGATGAAGTGATAGAGGAAGTGAATTCTGATAGCCAGTGGTGAGGACCAATTCGGATTAGATCATCGAGTGATGGATAGAAGCAGGATACAAAGTCAAGCCATGTGAAATATGCGTAGTAAGGTTCAGCAAGATAGTTGTAGACAGAGTTTCAGCAGCTATATCTTATGGGGTCATCAAATGCTGTACCATAGGCTAATTTTTGTATCTCATTTTTGGTGACAACTTTGGCATTGTGAGAGTCTGTTACAACTAAATTGCTCTAATATGAGGCACAAGGAGATACAGTCGACATACTCTGATCTGGAAGTGATTTGTGCAAGCTTTGCTCCAGCTATTAGGACATATGTCTATCAGGTTACTTTTAAACTTTTCTATTGTCTGTAAAAGGCTGGTTATCAACTCCTTCACTGAAGTTTATTCGCTCACAAGTCTCATGCTTTGTAATGATTGCCCTTACTATCTTCTTTCTGATCATTCTCAGGAACACTTGAAGGCATGTGATTGCAGGATGCGTACAAAGTTTTTGAGTTGTCACCCAACAGTCAGGAGAAGCATTCTCAACTTATCCAGATTCCAGTATGAGTCCAGGCAAAGACTTGCTGACAGTAACACAGACATTAGATGTTCTCTTGGCTGTTGTACATTTTTAGGTTGAATATACACTTACTCCTTAGTAATAATTCAATAAGACATCCAAATAGCTCCTATAATAATTGCTGCAGCATAGGTAACTTCGTGTATACAGTAAGCAGTAACGCTTTTTCACCAAGACGAGTTACAAACGCCAGGCTAAAATTTGACTGCAAAAGTACTCCGCACCGAGTTTTCACTAGCGCTCGAAATCAGCATTGGTGTAGACTAGCGGTATGTATTAAGCCGTGGAACCAAGTGTGCTAGTAGCTAGCTAGCTTTGTCAGATTGTTTATCCTGATAGTTCTGTGATTTCTGGTACCTAAAGCAACATATATTTATAGCCTCTTGTCTGATGTTGTAGCTAGAAATGTAAATCTTCAGAATATTCCTAAGGATAAAGACAGCGAATTTTCTAGATGTGTAATTTTTTTTGGCTTCTCAAGGTATCTACAGTAGTTTTTTTTGTAGTAACTCAGGACTCATAATAAGTATTTGCTGCAACTCGTAATCTCCCAGCATCTTACTTTTGAACTCCTGCAATATATATCCTCCATGTTCAGAGTAACTTAACAGTCCTTCAAAATCAACACTATCCAAGTTGTAAATTTGCTCACACTTCATACAACTAGAAGAGCTGAAGTCAAATGCTGTGTTTACTACAGTTCCATATTCATTTTTGCAGCTTGTACAAATTTTCATGGTATCAAAATTTATACTTTTTAGGATTTCTTGTATTATATATATTTATATTTTATTATAGACGTTTTCTACTCTCACTGTTTCTTGAAGTACATTTTATTGATCTAGCATTTTTGCCATAGTATTGGTGGTTTTCCTGGCTCATTACAAAAACCTAATATCTTGTAGTTCATAGCTACCGTCAATTAATGTTTATATACTGACAATGCATTTTCATAATTCTACTTTTCAGTTGTGACTGTTGCTATTCAATGAAGTGTCCATGTATGTCCCATTGGAAGTAATTATATCCTTATTCCGATCAGCTGTGGAGATGTGATGGGTAGCTATCCAGATGCACTTCTTCTAAAAATGCTTCTTAGGTAGTTACAACAGAGACTAATCTTATTGAAGTATTTCTTATCCCTCCATGCTTCACATGTTTAGAGAAGCTATACACTTCATGCTACCTACATTTTGCCAGTATTTGTCTATTAGTGACAGTGCAAATTCCCTGGTAAATGAATAAAGATATATTGTTTAAAGTATTGTGACAGCATTGTTCATGAAAAAACAAACAAACAAACAAAAGAATGATTGTAATTCACAGAAAAAAAAGATAAAAAACATTAAAGAATAGCACACAATGTTCAGTCATAACATAAGAGAAAGCCTTAGTCTTTTACGGTCCTGAAGTCCTTCTCTTTGTCCTGAAGTCCTTCTCTTTGTCCTGAAGTCCTTCTCTTTCTCCTGAATCTCCTTCTCTTTCTCCTGAACCTCCGTGGTAGCAGCAGTAAGAGTCTCAACAGAGGCTGTTCAAGGGTGTGTAAAACCCTGAGCCTGGGAGTTGAGTAAGTGTGGGGATTGTGTGTGGCTGAAGTAAGGCCACGCCCGAAGGACCAGTTGCTAAGAGCCTAATGGCAGATGGGTATACTAATTTTCGCTCACTGGTGTGTGCTACTAACTAGCCCCAAAAAGCCCGCACTCCCTCCTTTAACAACAAGTTGGGTTTAGGTAATCTTAGCTCCCAGAGCAAAATAAAAGTTTACAATAATTATATAGGATGGGGATGATATTTTTCACAATGGTTAGTTATGAATATCATTAATAGCCGGTAAAGGATTTCAGCTAAGGTAAGTGATTGTAAGTTTGTTTGTGTGCTTCATGAGAGAGGTGTTGATTGATTGTCTCTTGTAGGCACCTGTTCAGTCCCTTGGTGGACCTGAACACCAGCAGTGAGTGACCCACCTGTATAGAAAGGTACTCTTCAGTGTTGAGACTTACATGAAGTTTTGTTAGCTATTGTACTTTGTTTCTAAGTCCAAGGACACTAAACACTATGTACATTTTGTGATATTTCAATAGTAGCCTATTTAATTAACTGAACTAATTGTAGTTTATATTTATAAGATCTAATATCTAGAAGTCTCTACTACTATTTTTTTTGTTTCTGATAGTCCCTGAGATAATTTGCTTTTTCTGTTGCAGTCACTCTCAGTTCTACCAACTCTTCTTTTCTCGTCATTTCTATATAGCTAGATTCTTAAACATTTGTAGTTTATAAACATGTACAAATTTTCATAGTATTTCCATTTTTTAAGTAAAATCTTTATACAAAAATTTCCTCTTATACTTTCTAAGATTTGCTTCATAGTCTTTTACTTCTCTTGTATTTTTTTACATTTTCTCAATGATCTTTTCTAGTCTCATAGTTTATTGAAGTCATTTTGCATCTTGTATCGAGTAATCTGTTGCAGTTTTCTTCATTTCATGCAGTTTCTTCAGTGTCTTATGGACTTCACCAGTCTTTTACAGGATCTTCAGCTCTCTTCTTAGCTGACCTTGTCACCACACAAACACTAGCCTCATCCACCTCCTGGGCTCCACCCTCCCCCTGAAGGACTTGGGTTTCTGCCTTACCCACTGCCCCAGCTGTGAAAGCAGCAGATGTCTGGGTGTCTGGAGTATCACCAGATTGCTCTGTGACAGACAAGGTGTTGTCTGCCACAGCACCCAGAAGGAGTGATTTAGCCATCTCTTCGTCCATGGGGACATCAAACAAAACTCGGTCATTCACTGTAGAACCATTGGCAACAGCTACTACCGTGTCAAAACTTCTTCCCTCCACTAGGAAAGGGACCACAGCCTTCTGCAGTCTCACCACAGTGCCTGTCGCACCCTTGACTGGTACCCAATCGTCCAAAAGCTGGGATTCATACACAAGGTGGCCTGGGACCAATGTCACTTCCGCCCCTGTCCGGTGCAATCGTACAACTCATGCCATTCACTTTGCCATCGATTAATTTCCCTACTTCCTCAACAGTCATCCAATTCACCTTCTTTGCAGGGGGGCCACCACTTTTCACAGGGACCTTACTATTAGATTTACCGCTCTTGCTCTTAGGGGTCTTGTTGGGGCAATCCCATGACTTGTGTCCTAACTGGTTGCAAACATAACTGGAAGGACTGGTTCTTCTCTCGTCAAGCTTGGCTGTACACTCAAAGGATCGGTGTCCCAGCTGTTGGCACCGATAACACTTGGTCTCCTGTTGTGATTGCCTGCTGGATGTCCTACTACTACCACTATCTCTCAAAGTGGAAGCTATATCACCCAAGTTACTAAGCTTTTCTACCTTGGTTGCATTGACCACTCCCTGCTCCATAACTGAAAGTTGTGTGCTGAATAGACCCTTTACCAGATCCATAGTACCACAGATCATAGCCACCCGATCAACTAAGTGACTGATGTGTTTGAATCTACTCATCCGATCCATACTCCTCGTATCTCTATCAAGATCTGTAAACAATTTCAATTCTAAATCCCTCAACCTATACCCAACTCTTCCAACTAATACCTCTTTCAACCTGCTATAAGTGCAGCCCGACTCCTCCACTACATCTAGCACTGTCTCCTTCACCTTGGCGGGGAGCTTGCTCAACAATATGCACTTCCATCTCTTTTCTTTTATACCCAAGTCTCTAAGCTCCACCTCCAGTCCTCTAACATACTTGTTCATGTCCGTGCCCTCCTTGTAGGAAGCTATAGTATTCACTAACCCAAAGCCATTCCACGTCTCACCTCTACTAGCCTTCGCTTGGCTCTTACATAGCTTGCTAAAAACACCCATCATACCTATCATCAAATCTCTGTTGCTGATGTCTTGTCTCCCAGCCATGCCAGCTAACAAGTCTTCTTCCTCACTATCAGACTTACTTTCTTCACCTTCCTCACCATATCCAGTCTGGACTTGCCTACCAACTCCCTCATTCACTGGAGAGCTCACATAACGTCTAGTTCCCTCCCTCAAAGAAGAACTCTCTCCACCCCGGAATACCATTTCATCTCCTGCTAACCCTTCTCCATCCACAACTACGCTACCCGCAGGCCTACCCTCAACTTCCTCTTCTAACAATGGAGCTGTGGCGGGCAGTTATCGATCCTTTACCAACTCATCAAAGAACTTTCACCTCAGACGATCATTACCACACACATGCTGTATCACCGGTCATACTGGGTTTGTGACTTTGTCGTTTCTCTTTTGTTGTTTGTAAGTAAGAAGTGGTATACCCACGCTTCATTGGTGACCTCGACGCCCGGACATTGAACTCGCTATGTCTGTCAAAATTGAAGACGCTTCAACGGAGGAATCGAGAATGCCTGCTGCTGCCGATATTTCTGCGGTAACGGTCAACCTCAAACTTCCGGCATTTTGGCCTTCTGACCCGGAAATATGGTTCGTGCAAGTGGAAGCCCAGTTCGCCTGCAGACGCGTCACAGCCCAGCGGTCGAAGTTTGACCACGTTATCTCTTCCCTTGCTCCCGAGTACGCTGCCGAGGTACGCGACTTAGTACTTAGACCGCCTGGGGAATGCCCCTACGAAGTCCTGAAGGAGCAGCTCATACGTAGAACCGCCGCTTTTGAGCAACGGAGGCTTCAGTAACTTTTCACTTCAGAAGAGTTAAGTGACCGCAAGCCCACACAACTCCTCAGAAGAATGCAACAGCTCATTGGAGATCGCCCAGGTATTGCAGATAGTTCCTTTTTGAGAGAACTGTTCCTACAGAGGTTACCACCCAACGTGAGGATGGTCTTGGCGTCCACTCCAGAAACTTCAAGCCTAGACAAGCTAGCTGAGTTGGCTGACAAAGTTTTGGAGGTAGCCGCACCCGCTGTATCTGCCGTCAAACTCCCTTCAGAAGTATCTACTGAGATAAAACAGCTACGTACTGAAGTCTCTCGCCTGCAGAAACTTGTTCACTCACTAGATCAGCGCTCCCGTTTTTCTCGTTCAACTTCTTCCTCTTCACGTCACGGCTCTTCACCTTCGCATCGCTCTCCTACACCGACCCCTCCTGTGTCAGATGCACCCTCACTGTATTGGTATCATGCCAAATTTGGGGAACAAGCTAGAAGATGCAGATCTCCTTGTGAATGTCAGTTAAACGACCAGGCCAGACCCTAGGGGCGACGGGTGTACCTGGCCTTCCATATAGTCGCCTCTTTTACATACACGACAACTCCACTAATTTCCGTTTCCTAGTTGACACTGGGGCTGAGGTTAGCATTGTGCCTCCGGCCCGCACTGACCGTAATCGACGAGGGAATTTCTGCCTTCAAGCTGTCAATCGAACAGATATTGCGACCTATGGTCAACGCTCTCTCTCACTTGACCTCGGCCTCCGCCGTACCTTCAGATGGGTGTTTGTCATTGCTGACGTGAACCAGCCCATCCTAGGTGCCGACTTCCTACGACACTTTGGTCTTGCAGTGGACGTTCGTAACGGCAAGCTGTTGGACACCACTACAAAGTTGCAGGTCAATGGAATCATGAGTTCATCGCCCCCCGTGGCCCCGGCTATCGTGCTACCCGTCCCAACCGATACGTGTTATTCTCGCCTACTAGCAGAATTTCCGACTGTTACGCAAGCGCCATTCCGTAACCAGCCGGTGAAGCATCATGTTTCACATCACATCACAACCACAGGTCCTCCAGTGTCTGCACGCACTCGTCGACTCTCTCCGGAACGACTTAAAATAGCACGTCAAGAATTTGATCACATGTTGGAACTTGGCATCATTAGACCCTCCTCGAGTAACTGGTCTTCACCGTTACACATGGTGCCGAAGAAGACAGAAGGCGACTGGAGACCATGTGGCGATTATCGAATTCTCAACAATTCAACTGTACCTGATCGATACCCCATCCCACATCTCCAAGATTTCACAGTTTCACTCCAAGGAACCACTATCTTTTCGCATATTGATCTAGTGCGAGCGTATCATCAGATCCCAGTAGCGCCCGAGGATATCCCCAAGACTGCAATCACGACTCCGTTCGGTCTTTTCGAATTCTGCCGTATGCCCTTCGGGTTGAGAAACGCTGCCCAAACCTTTCAACGTTTCATAGACGAAGTCCTTCGTGGGTTGCACTTCTGTTTCGGCTACATCGACGACCTGCTCATCGCTAGTCACTCCCCGGATGAACACCTTCATCATCTTCGCTTGGTTTTGGAACGACTTGAAGCTCATGGCATCGTGATCAATGTTGCTAAGAGTGTGTTTGGTGCATCGTCTCTGCATTTCCTCGGTCACGTGGTAGACTCAACTGGCATTCGTCCACTAGAGGACAAGGTCCAAGCGATTCAGGATTTTCCCCAACCGACCACTACTCGTAAACTTCGGGAATTCTTGGGACTCATTAACTTTTATCGTCGTTTTATTTCACACTGCGCCTCTATTCTCTCTCCACTCACCTCTCTGCTCAAGAACCATGGGCGCCCTTCAGACATCCTTGAATGGACAGACGCTGCTTCAGCTGCATTCACTGAGGCTAAGAATGCCCTGGCCAACGCCACACTGCTGTCACATCCTACGCCTGACGCTCCTACTTGTGTCATGACCAACGCCTCGGATGTGGCAGTGGGTGCTGTGTTGCAGCAGTATCGCGATAGTCAATGGTGCCCTATTGCCTTCTTCTCTAAGTGCCTCAAGCCAGCCGAGACGCGGTACAGTACTTTCGATCGGGAACTTCTCGCAGTATATCTTTCCATCACTCATTTTTGTTATTTCTTAGAAGGCAGGGAATTCTACGTCCTCACAGATCACAAGCCATTGACCTATGCTCTATCTACTCGTCCAGATCGTCATTCACCGCGACAGATGCGTCACCTGGATTTCATCTCTCAGTTCACAACTGATCTTCGTTATGTACAGGGCTCACACAACTTAGCTGCCAACGCCTTATCAAGAATCACTGCTAACGCATTGCACACTGGAGACACAGCCCCGGTAGTGGATTTCAGGCTCTTAGCAGCAGCTCAGGCAGGTGACCCGGACCTGCCAAGAATCCAGGCTGATACGTCCCTTCAACTTCAGCACATTCCTTTAGCTCTGTCTGATGGCGCCACCATATTGTGTGATGTCTCCACTGGAACTCATCACCCGTACGTTCCTGAGAGTTCTCGCAGAGCAATCTTCAACTGTCTGCATTCTGTCGCTCACCCTGGAATTCGGGAGACCCAGCGTTTGGTGACAAGTAGATTCGTGTGGCCTGGAATCAACATGGATGTGCGGAACTGGGCTCGCTCCTGTGTGAAGTATCAACGCTCCAAAGTTCATCGCCACAACACTGCTCCACTCGGCACCTTTTCCAAGCCAGATGTTCGCTTTGACGTTGGTCCACTTCCTCCTTCGAATGGTTGTGTGTACATACTCACCTGTGTCGATCGCTTCACACGATGGCCAGAAGCCATTCCCATTCCAGACAGTACAGCCGACACGGTAGCCCGTGCATTTGTGCATACGTGGATATCTCGCTTTGGTACTCCTTCTACAGTAACAACTGATCGTGGACGTCAGGTCGAGTCTCACCTGTGGAAGGCTTTCACGAGGCTCCTTGGTACCAAGCACTTACGTACTACAGCCTACCATCCCATGTCTAATGGACTCGTTGAACGGTTACACCGCCAGTTAAAAGCTTCTATCAAGTCCTATCCTCATCCTGAACATTGGACAGAGGCACTTCCCCTGACCTTGTTGGGAATTCGCTCTTCTCTCAAGGAGGACATAGGTTGCACTTCTGCTGAACTAGTTTATGGTACTACACTACGTTTGCCTGGAGAATTCTTCGTCTCTGCTACTGATGAGCTCAACACTGATCCTGGCAGTTACGTCATGGAGCTCAAGTGGGCTATGCAATCTTTGCGTATGACGAACTCCCGTGTGCACTCTTCCCCTCAATCCAGCATCAGTGGTGATCTATTCTCGGCACCTTATGTCTTTGTGCGTCATGATGCAGTCAGAAAGCCACTCCAGCCGCCCTACGATTGTCCGTTTAAAGTTTTGCGTCGTACAGACAAGTATTTTCTTCTAGACCTCAACAGCCGCCAGGACACAGTATCTGTCGACCGACTCAAAGTGGCTCACTTAGACCCCTCCACTGCTGTCACTTCGTCACCACCAAACTCGAACTCATCCAATTCGGATATCGCCACGCCCTTACCTACACCCCAACCAACCACCCCAAGTGCGACACGTTCTACGAGGTCAGGACGTCATGTGCATTGGCCTTCCCACCTGGCCAGCTACATCCACTAATCGTTCACTTCTTGTTCACTGGAGGGGGAGTACTGTGGCGGGCAGTTATCGATCCTTTACCAACTCATCAAAGAACTTTCACCTCAGACGATCATTACCACACACATGCTGTATCACCGGTCATACTGGGTTTGTGACTTTGTCGTTTCTCTTTTGTTGTTTGTAAGTAAGAAGTGGTATACCCACGCTTCAGAGCTAACACTGGCTCTGTTAAATTATCTGGCTGCATACCTTGGTCCATTCCATTGTCACTGTTGTCTCTGCCCTTGCCTACACCACGCTTCTTGCCAGGCATCTTACTCTGCCTCCACACTACTCTCTCTCCTTTCCTCCTCAGACCCCGGACCAAGAATACTCCAGAGACCTACAATACACACAAGCACTGAAATAATAACACTGCACAGCACTAACACAGTACAGCACAACACCAAATAATTCTTTTGGTAACGCCACAGGATGGTACGGGTCATAAACAAAGTTCGTCCACAGGTGTGACCTCGTGTCTCGACGATCCTTTACCGGTTCTTCAGCTGAATCGGTCTGGTAGAAACGTTCGACTGGAACTCGTCTCGAGATCGGTAGTAGACTCACTTCAGGATCTCCACCAGCGCTGCCGCCAATTGTGGTGTACGGGTCTGGTTGTTACACCTGATCGCACTCTCCAAGGCAAGGGGTCAGGTGAAAGCCCAATCCTCACGATATTTGATTTCGCTGCCACCACTTTCTTCTTCGAGCAGCGGATTAAAGCTACTCGCCCCAATACTACCGAGCCGGAAAGCGAAATTAGTTTTAGACTAATACACTATGCAACATCGATACTGAGATCAGAAAGAACTGAACGTGACCGAAGTACCGTGAGCTTATATGAGACGTTTTGCCCATGGCACCATTTGCACACGACACTAAATGTACAATGAACACACAATGCACAAATAAATGAATGACACCATTTGCACACCAATAACTCATAACACACCATGCTAACAATAATACACAACAACCATCAATGTCTATGAAAGTTTCTTGTCCATTCCTGTAGAAGCCTCCACTCCCTCAGAGGTTCCTGTGACTCCAACTTCAGCTGTACTTCCTCCAGTCCCACATATAGCTAGTATATTGAATAAATTTTGATTACATTAAATTAAAATAAAGAGCTAGCTAAATAAATAGCTAAATAAATAAAGTCACTCGACGCCGCTGATGATCCCGAAGATAGCCACACAGTTCCCTATTTGTATAGCAATAGACAGCCCCTGAAGTAGGTGACTGGTGGAATTGGAGTCTCCTGACTCACTGGCAGGCGACCTCCCATTGTTATTTTTAATTCAACCACGTTGAAACGATTAGCTAGCTACATTGTATTCAAGGGCGTACACAGAGGAGGGTTCAGGTGGTTACTAGTAACCCCATTTCAAAGTAACTATTTTTATAGCCTTTTTGTTGAGCAGAAACTATGGACTGTGTCAAGTTTTAATCTAACCCATAGCTAACTTCAAACATTGCACTGCATGACAGTAGAGAGCTTAGGCACAAGTGAAGCACTTGTTTGGATCGTAACATCATGCCACCATGACTTCCAATGGAGCTGCACTGTCAAATGCTTGCTTAGGTGGATTCAAAAGGCTAAAATGAAGCTGCAGAAGCAGTCAAAAAAAGATTATTTTGGACGTATTTCAGTACAATAATATAGAAGCCACAGAGATATAGCAAGTTGAAAGTATGTATTACAAATAAAATGGCTCACTACTGAATGGAACCATTGCTTTGTTCAAATTAATAGTAAAAACTTTATCAATTACACATAATCATGCACCTGACATCAAGGAGATCATTCTCAACTTTGAGTTTCACAGACTTCATCCTCTCCTATGTTTCCAGAAGTTTTCAATCCATGAGTAAGTGCATATGAAACTGATGTAAATTGTGCTTGCAAACTTTAATTAGAAAAGTATCCATGTAGAATTGAGAGGGTGCTAGCTTGCTTTTTCAATAAATTTTACGTGTGATCTAGGTGTGGCTTGGATGTGGTCAAAAATAACCCACCTTTTTAAGTCTGGTATCGCCCCTGGTACTTCAATACTTCTTAATTATTCATGATGTGCACACATATATTATATTTTATAATTACAATGAAAAATGATGATATACACAAGAAGAAGATAACACAGAAAGTCAACTACTACAAGTAGAGCAAATCCAAGAGGAAAAATATAGTTTAGTATTAATATAATAAGATCCAACAATAGTAGATAATCATGAATGGGATGAATAAATGAGAACAGATATACAAGTTAACAATGTCAGCCTTAAATTCTTAAGTTCATGTTTATACTTACCAATTCTCTATATCATTGCAAATTCCCTTCCAATAAACTCTTCTGGTAATCTTTGACAAAGTTTTGTCTCTTCCAAAGTGACACCCACCTACATGATCGTCATGACATGCTTGAATAATTTGAATTTTTTTTTAATTTTATCAGTTATAACCTGCAAGTGGGAATACCTACAGTTTACAAAGTAGCTAGTTTTTAAAGTACCATCCTGAAGTTCAAACTTCTTAGATCTTCTAACTATTGGTTTATGGGCTTTGTCTGAATCTTCATAGTACGTTCCATCACTGAGATACTTTCTAACTTCCTCAAACATTTGATCACTTTCTGAGTCTTCCTCCATGCCAACTTCTATGCCAACTTCTCAACAAATGCCAGGAATCAGTACAGAGTTGAGTACACCGGGGGAGTCATAATTTCCTAAAGGGATGCAGGATTTCCTTAGGACTAGGAAGTTTTACGTGGGATGCAAGAAACGCTAGGTTATTTTACGCGTGGCGTGGATGCAAAAATCTGGGATACCGAATTTCCTGTGACACTGGGAAATACGACTAGTGTCCTCGGACACTCTTTTTTTCCGAGTAGTGGAGAGGGGCGTGAGGGTCTGGCCTGTGATCCAAAGGTGTGCACAGCCTTTAACTACAAAAGGTATACATTCTGCCGCAGTTACGACAACAATATTCTATTAATTAAGTATTACAATAGTCAACATTATTATGTGCTCATAAGTGTTACCTTGTCATCAATATATCCCGTTTCCCCACCTATTGCTGGAGTTTACATGTAGTACTGCTACCCAAGTAGTGACCAAAGACCGTTCTATCCCCAATTTATTACTGTGGCTTTAGAAAGCTATGTTCCCTATTATTACATTATGTTCCCCTAGTCACTGTTACTGTGTATGTAGTTTCCCTGGTCAATTGTTAAAATGTTCTATGTACCATGTTTCCCTTGTAATGATTACGCACTTTATTCACCTAGTAATAGTATACTACTTAGCACATACTATGTTATAGTATGTGCAAGTTTCCCCAGTCATTATTTTTGTGTATGTACTATATTCCCATAAGTCACTATAATAATATGTAGCTGCTTGTTCTCCCTAGGCATTGTTAAATTTTATGTGCTGTGCTCTCCAGCTATTACTTCTCTAGCTGTTATGGTTTTTTATATTATATTTTCCTAGTCATTATTGGTCTATACACTAATACTTCCCTAGTCCTTTATATTGTAAATGTTCTCCTAGCCACTAATTTGTATGGTCTATGTACTCTAGTCTGTTTTTATGTTTTGTGTACTATGTTCTCCCGGTCTTTATTATAGTCTGTGTACTAAATTCCTCTAATCCCTATGTTTCTAGTCTTTATTATGGCTTCTGCATGGCTAGGATGTTATCACAAGTTCCCAGCCGACTTGTTTATTTTGCTGTTTGTTATTTTTATAAGTCACTTCAGAGCAGATACACTTAAATCATTTATTGGTAAAAGGTGACAAAACTCTTAAGGAAGGTGTTGAGACAGTGTTGTTATTTTTGAACTGTCTGAATGGCAAGTTACAGAGTGTACATAATGACAACATAAGGAAAAAAACAGCAACAATAAGAAAAAATGGGATGCATTTATTTTGCCAGTTTATGCATGTCCTATCCCTCACAGAGTGATATTGATTTTGTTTTGCATGTTTTTCTAGTCTTAGTTATTATAGTATTTCCTCTTCATGATATATTTAAAGTCATGTTTAATTTGTCTGGACTACTTTCTTCATTCAGAAGTGTTAATTAAACTTTGATGTATGTTTTTACTTATTTAGAAGTGTGAATTAAGACTAAAATATTTATTTTTCCTTGTTTTCATTCAGTGCCAGTGTCTATGAGTCACAGAAATTCACAGATTTATGTCTATCTTACAGTTCTTGCCATATTGGCATGCTGCAAAGGCAAATTTGGAAACTTTGAGTTTGTGATACCAGTGAGAAAACAATGGTATCGAGGGACTAGTATAAAAGCTGGAAATAACATCTTTAAAATACGAAAACCTTTCTGGTAATCACGACCGAAAGAACAAGATGATAATGGCAAAATTCTTTGCTGCAATCATTTTGGTGGTTGCACTCTCTCAGAAAAGTTATGTCTCGGCCACTGAAGCTCAAGAGATGAGTGATTCGAACTTACAAGAATATTACGCACGCAAGGTCGATACAATGATTGAAAGCTTAGATGAAGAGGAGATTACTGGTCTTCGAACAGAAGAGGAAGAGGCTTATAGTAGCCAGGATGACAGTGATGATGAAGACGATGATGATGACTATGAAATAATTGCTCAAGATTTCAGTGCAGATAAAGCAAAATCTCAATTCATCGGCGTGATAGTGAAAATAGTGAAAATTATACGTGGCGTCATTAAGCGATCCATAAGAGCGTGCCTACGTCGTTCACGCTGCAGGAATTTGTTGTTCAAAGTGGGAAGACGTATCTGCAGGAGAAGGAAGAGGTTTTGCAAGTTTGTCCTCAGGATTATTTGCCGTGGGAGAAGGCGACGAAAATGTCGACGATACAATGTCAAAAGTCGCATCTTGGGTTAATGACTAGAACAGGATTGAAGCACTGCATCAGATATTTTGGGACTATAATACAGAAATTGTAGTAGAGAACTCATGTAATGTAAATGTTGTATTGTGTGTAAATGTTAGCTGTGTGAATACTTTATGTATTGTATGATAAACAATAATACAGCAAATAATTATAAGCAGCTGAAATGCACCATCCCAATTTAAAGATTTAAATAGATGTAAATTACCTTTAGCACTTAGTAATTTTTTTTATTGAAAGACGTTACAATTTTTGGGCTGCTTTTGGATGCTTTGTCCATAAGCATCCAGAAGTTAAGTAAAGCCTATTCCAAGAAAGATGTAATTCGATTTATTGCAGCTATAAATGGTAACTTGGTATGTAGGAAACCCTTATGTAGGTCATTAAATTTGACAGAATAAAAATAGCATTAGTAGATGCTGACTAGAAATTATGTAACAATTGGCCTGATAGTTTTGGCATGTTTTATATAGTGAATGTATAATCATAATGTTAGACGGAAAGGACAGGGGAAATTCTTGGATCAGAAAACACAACATTACTTATCTCTCAAGCCAAATAAAACAATGTTGTGTAAAGTAGCAAAAGAAACACATCGTGCATATCTGCATGTCAGGAAAATCACATACACATACATAGCTACTGAGGATCCATTACTTTCTGGGTCACATAAACATATAAGCTACAAGAGAATGCACTTTTTTATAGAACTAGAGTACTGTACCTCAAAATAGTTATGATCCACTACAATACAAAGTATACATCACAAAAACTTCACATGAACTGAGTTTCATGCTTATGACCATGATGAAGTAAGTGTTGGATACCCAGCTTTTTCAACATGAAAAGAAACTAAGTCACAGATGTAGAACAAGTCAAACCTTTCTGGCTTGTGACTGATGCCTCATTTTGGGAAAGCTGTCATGCACAGTGACACCATTTCAATACCTTGGCATAACTTGGCTTCAGAGTTGAAGGGCCCTATCAGGTTGGGTTCTTCTTCTGTATAATAACACGATTGGCCAGCCATTGTACTAGGTCCATATTAGTCAGCATTGGATTGAATTCCCCCACTTCTTCTACTTTCTGACCTTAACCACTAGATCTCTCAAAAAGTAGAGTTCACTCCTCCACTATACCTGCAAATCTTTACTTCACCTGCAAATCTTTACTTCACCTGCAAATCTTTACTTCACCTGTACCACTTTTCCCTGTCACAGACAAATCCACTGCAGCAGAATAAATTTCTTTTCGTATCCAAAGTAGTAAATAGGTTTGAATCCCTGCATTCCACAGAGTTAGCCCAATGATTACTTATTTGAATATCAGTTGCTTTCCTTAAACATTTTCAAAGAGTCCATCACCAATTTCCCATGAAGTGGCAAAAAGCTCATTTTTGCACAATTTCATGAGATTCTATTTGATTTTTACATAGTTCAGTTTCAAGAAGTAGCAAGATAAGTGCTTTCTTTATAACAAAATGTGTTCAGATTGCTAGTAATGTTTTTTTTGGCAGAAAACAGACTAGAAATGACTCTACCTCAAATGTACACCAGATGTATGTACCATTTCCAGTATTGAAAAGCTGCGCTCTAAACTCCATTGGTACTATTTTTACTCTAAGTTGTCACTATCTTCTCTCGCTGCTGTCACTATCTTGTCTCTCTGCTGTTACTATCTTGTCTCTCTGCTGTCACTATCTTCTCTCTCTGCTGTCACTATCTTTTCTCTCTCTGCTGTCACTATCTTCTCTCTCTATATGTATATGTATATATTATATAATGTATATTATATATGTATATATAATACTTATTACATGAGTCAGAGTGTGATATGGCAAAATATTTCATGAGCAGGCTAATGTATTTTCACAGGAACCAGAGGTGAGTGAAAATAAAGCCTGAGAGTAAATATCTAGCCTAATTACTCTGACCAGTGTAACAAGTGGTCTATTCCACACTAGATATCTTCACTGCTGTACTTAGTACTAGAGGACTGGTAACTCACAGGAAAAGTTGGTTGTAGGGGCTACCCACACCTCCAGCTGATATTTTAGCAGTTGCTCTAACCTAGTTGAGTATGCTACACAAGATGAAGGTAGTTGTAAAAACCAGGAAAAGTGACAAGTTTGGCTGGTTGCTATAATTACAAGGGTAATGAGCTTGGGCAGTACAGGGTGAAATAACCTTGAAATATCATGAGTTATTTCTTGGGTCATGTATCTAAAAATATCATTGTGAAGATGTCTAAGGTGGAGTAAATATAAATACTTAATAAACCCTGGTAGCAGTTACATTACTATATCTACCAAGTATTTGGGCTTAACGTTGTGAATTTTACCATTGTTTGATCCGAAATTCATTAAAACACTTGCATTCCCTTTTACCTAACTGATAATTGTTACAAAATGATATTGAGAAATGCATTGTCACCACGTTGAGGTGGTCATTATACCCAAGGTATAATATGATTGAAGGATCTGATGAATCTTGAAGACTTAGCACGAGTATAAGTGCAGAGTAATTCTTAACTACTTGTATAATATCAGTTTTCAGCATGCGTAAATATTTATGGGTTTGTTAATTTTGAAGACAGTAGTGTTATACAGTGCTAGATACAAGCATATTATTATTGTATAGATACATTAATATACAAACATTCATGCACATACGGATTAACACACATTGGAAACTTCCTTTCTGCTGCCACAAGAAAGTGTTGCAATAACTTTAAAGAAGGAAAGTCTTGCAGTTGTCCAAATGAAGAAATGTATGTCAACACTTTGTTGTTAATTTAGCTGTTGGAGTAGTTTTAGTGTGGTCTATGAAATCCATATGCACAAAATGATAACAGTTAAGTTTGCAGACACAGCTTAAACCAACAGGAAAGCAGTAGTTAATGTTTTTATTACAACTGAGACAGTATAATTAAGCATTCATTACTGTGTAAGGATTCTAATGCTTCATATTAAAGTGGCATTTACTTTTATTTGAGTAGAAGATTTTTGTAGAATTTTAAACTTTTGACCAATTTAGTCTGAGAACTAGAAAGATGTCAAGATACATTTTGGCCATCGCCATGATAATGGCCTTGTTGAACATTGGTTCAGCTCTGCCTATAAGTTCTCAAGAGAACGTGGCACCTGATAATGAGATAGACAAGATCAACTCTGAACTAGACCGCATTGATGAAGAAGAAAAAGCATTCCTTGAAGCGATTGATGATGATGGTAGTGATGAAGATGAAGCAGACGTGGAAGAAGAGGATGAGGCTGAAAAAGAAAATGAAGATATCGATGGAGACAGTGAAAACTTTGACGAGTTGGAAGCTCAAAATACAAGTGATGATGAAGTGAATGAGGAAGATGCAGAAGTGCAGGCAGCAGCATGTTCCGCGAAGTGTGCAGAACAATTCTCGAAGTCACAAACATTTTCTCTATGTGTTCAAAATTGTAACCTACAAGGCTCAAGTTAATAACATGAGACTGCATGAACTCTCAGAGACATACTGTGGTTTAGTCAGAACATTACAGTTAGATTATAATGAGAACCTATAGAATTATTATCATGTAATTTTAATTGTATTCTTGTTGCTTAGAAAAGTATTAAGTGATCGCTTTGGATGTTGATGTCTGACTACAATTAAGCTAGCTATAGTATTGAATGGAGGATTGATATCAATAGTGATATTTGCAGTCATTGGCAGCAATGTCAAGTGCCTAGCTACAAGGAGGTGTGGTTGTGGATGACTACAAATATGTTTTGCATGACTTTAATAAGAATACTCAGGAAATGAGCCACTAAAGACTTCAGAATAAGTATTATTAAACTTTTACAAGTATAGGAAGCTGGGAATGTCATGTAGCGATAGTTCAGCTAGTGGTTGTAGCTAATAGTTTACAATGTGGCTGAGGACTTTTTGAGCAAAAACATAACATTATGTTTGCTGTTGACTAATAACAGCTTTAGCCTAACTTGTTTTGGTATTGTATTTACAATGTACACCAAACATCTAACACTGAATTGAATTACTTACTCTTTTATTGTATTCTTGCTTCTTTTTACTAATGTTACTAAAAGGCTTCAAATTACATGAGTATGAAAAGATTGAATTTTGTAATTTTTAGTGAATGCATTATCCCAAGTGGAGACTTGATGACTCAGCATTATATTCTGAAATGGGAAGCAGTTTAACATTTACCGATACTCTTCACAAATACCTTAGAAAATACATATTTGTCGAGAAAACTATTGCAATAAAAATAATTAATAATTGGTAAGCCACAGGGGGGGGGGGGGGGGGGGGGGGAGAGAATATAATACACTATTAAGTGGATATATAGCTATAGCACACAGAAAAGATCTTTAATGTTTTCCTCAAACAGAAACATAAAATAAAGTATAAGCTGCTGATATAGATTAAGGTAAAAAATATTTTGTAGTGGTTTGTTTTAAAGCCTATAAACATAGCTATACAGGAAATGAAACTACTGACCTTAGAAGTGCAGGCTCATGAAAAAGCTGAAGTGCTGTCACTATCTTCCCTCTATGTTGTCACTATCTTGTCTCTTTGTTGTCACTATCTTCTCTCTCTGTTGTCACCATCTTCTTTTTATGTTCTCACTATCTTCTCTCTCTTCTGTCACTATCTTCTCTCTCTGTTGTCACTATCTTCTCTCAATGTTGTCACTATCTTCTATTTATGTTGTCACTATGCACTGCAGTAGTTTGTACTAGGGTAACTCTTGGTGTAAAGTTGGCTGCATAACTCTGTAGGGGCTCCCCATACTTCCAGCTGATATTTAGCAGCTGTGCTACCCTACTCCCCCACTCTCAGGGGATTGAAGACACCATAAATATGATGCCAGGAGAAGACAGCAACATGGCTTTATACATCAAGCACATCCCATCTCATTTTCAGGTCGTACAATCTGTCCTCTAATTTTAGGGTACTATCTCTATGCCAATTAGCTATGGCCAGCTTCCACTATTATGCGTCTGTAAAACTGAGACTTGAATTACTGTCACGTTTAAACGACGACGTATGCGCGCGCGCGTTTAAAGGACCAGGTATTCAGGATAGCCATAGTCTACATCTTAGAGTTGCTCGCTCGCTTCGCTCGCTCGCCAACAAACATCCCCGATTTTCGATTGTGTTACCCCTGTAAGTGTCTAGTAAAACTAAGAAGAGGATAATGAGACATTTTGTGGTTAGATTATAGTATGATGTGACTAGCATCAACAATATTGTTTCAACTAGTTTATTTTCACTGATAACTGATATTCTGCCTAGGATACTTATACAAAACTCAGGATGAAGTGTAAGATTAGCTAATAGCTACATTTTTTCATCAATTGATTATAATTTATTGAAGCTGAAGTTCAAGGTTTGAAGCGTTTCATAAAGGCTATTAAGAAGAAAGTGGTGAGATTCTTGAAAAGTTCGATTAAAAGGGCTCTCAAATGGCTTAGATGGGTTCTGAAATGTTTGTGCCGTCGCAGGCGCCGCAGAATTTGTAAAGCTGTCAGAAAACTGGTCAATTTCCTGCTGGGAAGTTTGCACGAAAAGTTCGAAGATTCTGCCAAAGGAACAGACGTTTCTGTCGTACCATCAAAAAATTGATTGCCTGCCGAAAGTACAGACGTGTTTGCCGCCTACTTGGTGGTTAAAGACTGATGAGGACTCATTTGACATAGTTATATAAACTGTATTATTAGAAATGTAAAAAAAATAGCTAGCTGGATTAGAACAGTTTGTCTTGTATGATATAACTTTTGAACAAAATATTGTCTTGTCAATAATAATGGGAGTATCTTTTAAGCAAGTGACTTAGGCTTTTATGTATTGTGTAATAGTTTTAAAGTTTAATAGAACTTACTTGCATAATTCTGGATATTGTTTAGCATGTTCCCAATTAACAATAATTTTGAAGCGATTATTTCATGAGTGAAATTAATTTGAATTAGTTTTTGCTGAATTTACTGTTAATTCATAATCCAGTGTGGATCGAGTTAACCACTATAGTCATGTAACCAGTACTTAAGCAATCCCTGCAGTATAAGTGTACCTAAAACTAAACTAAACCTCTATTTTATTTATTTTGAAAATAAAGATAAAAAACATTTCGATTGTTATTAGCACTAAAATAATTAACATTATTACTAGCTTTTAATGAATTCTGTGATATGATAATTAGTTATCTCCCATGTAAACACATACAGAGCATCTATGGTGCACATGCATGCTGTGATAGATGGTTACCAAACACCCAAACAATGCATAGCATATTATAGTTTCTCAAAACTAGTTCTATTTAGAACTCAAAAGTGATGATGACTCCATAATATAATGATTGTACAAGTGGTGTAAAGGTTGTTGGATTCATTATCCTTCTGGCAATATTACATATAGGGAACTGTTGTACAATAAGATATTCCTCAGTTAAGAAGGCTTCTCCTCATTTGTTCGAGTGTGTAAGTATACTTTTCCAAAATGCACACATATACACACACAAAAACTGCAACCCTACATTAATGTTTACTCTCTAAAATTTGCTGTTTGAAATAAACTGGTAATTCCCCTACATGAAAATTTGTTAATTTTGGCAAATTAAGTTTAAAGGAAGTATAACAGTACTTATATACAGTAAGTGTTCATAAAAAATGTAGTATATTATCATTCAACAAAAAATATAACAAAAAAATAGTTATCTAATCATATCAACCACAATGAACTACCTGAGTTGTTTTTAATCTGAACATTTTGGACATCTTCTCCCATACTTTATGCAGCAGCGATGATATTTTCTTCTACAAAAATAAATATTGATCTATAATGTTTTGGGGGCTTTTGGTGGCAGTTATGACACAATATCGCTCTTTTTGCACATGTAGTAACTGAACGGAAGTGCATGCAACTAGCAGGTCCACGCACTCCCGTGGGGAGAAGGACCAGGATGCCAACTTAACAAGGCGCACGCGTAATACACCAACTCAGCCGATGGCCCGCAAGAGCTTTCAGCCTTGCCCGATGCACGCAAAAGAGCGCTACCGCCAGCAAGATGTCTTATGCCGTTTGTCAGAGGTCAGCAACCTCATAATAATAAAGTAGTACAACTTATAAGGGGTGAATGTGTGATAAACAAGAGTGGTTTGAGACATGAATATCATTATGACACATTGTGAGGTAAAGGGTGAACTTGAGTTCGTAGTAGCATAGTTCTTATAATTCCGCAGTTGGTCTGGAGTCCCAGACATCCTCCCGGGGGGTCGAAGTGGATGGGGAGTCTGTAGAGTGTTGTTCATCATCAGAGACGAAGGGTATCGTTCTGTTTGCTGCTCTAGTGAAGGTCTGTCCCCTGCATCTGAGCTGCACTGTTCTTACTTGTCCATCTGTCCAAGGAAAGACTTTCGTGATCACTGCCAGAGGCCATTCTCTGACTCTCAGCGTTTCATCTTTGAGAAAGACTACTTCTCCTACTGACAGGCTTCGACTTGGTCTTGTCCACTTGGCTCTTTGGGCACAGGAAGCCAGGTAGGTTTGTAGCCATTGTTCCCAGAATTCTGCCGTTAGTCTTGAGACGAGATTCCACCTTCTCAAGCTCGAAATTTTGCCTGAGGGTGGCTGAGAAGTAGGTGCTGCCCGGAGCGGTCGTCCAACAAGGAAGTGACCAGCCGTCAGGAAGCCTTCCTCTTCTATGTCTCCTGACTTCAGTGGTACCAGTGGTCTGGAGTTGAGGACAGCTTCGATTTCGGTGAGCAGTGTATAGAGCTCATCAAAGCGTAGTGGGTGAGGCTTGATATTCTTTCTTAACAGAGTCTTCATCGATTTGACTGCTGCTTCCCAGAGTCCACCGAAATGTGGAGCTCTGGGTGGTATGTGGTGCCATTCGATTCCGTGAGAGGAGGCAAAACTTGTGATCCCATCTCGAACTTCTCTTGACTCTATGAGTCTCTGAAGTTCGCGGATTTCCTCCCGGGCGCCAACGAAGTTTGTGCCGTTGTCGGAAAACATCGCCGAGGGGCAACCTCTTCTGGCCACGAACCTCTTGAATGTGGCCAGGAAGTCCTCGGTGGAGAGAGAGGCACACAGCTCCAGATGGATAGCTTTTGTCGCTAAGCACACGAACACAGACACATAAGTTTTGAATAAGACTGGCTTACGGGTGTATCCTTGCTTGATGAGTAGAGGTCCAGCAAAGTCCACTCCAGTCTTGTCGAAGGGAGGGGCTGGAGTAGTCCTCGATGTGGGCAGCAAACCCATCTGACAAGATAGGGGCTTGGCATACGCACGCTGGCATTGTGGGCAAGTCCGGCTGATCTTCTTGAGCAGGTTATGAAGACCAGGGATGACATATGAAGAACCCAGAATAGAAGTCAAGGCGGTAGGTCCGGCATGACTGTACGTTCGATGAAGTGTCGAGACTAGTAGCTTAGTCAATGGGCACTTGGAAGAGAGAGGTATCAGTAGCTTGGGTTGAGAAGTATCCTTGGAGTCTCTGACTCTGCTGGAGACGAGTAAGTGACCGGTGTCTGCTAGCTGGAGCAGGTAACGTCGAAGAGGATGTCCCTTGGGGATCTGCTTCTTATCCTTGATTGCAGAGAAGACTTCAGGAAATGATTCTAGTTGAGATAGGCGGAAGAGTACAAATTTCATCTTGAGAACTTCAGTTGAGGAGATAGTTTTGGAGTCGTTTTTGTCAGTGGATCCACGTCTGGCATTGTTGCAGAAACGAAAAATCCAGGCCAATACTCTTGTCAACTTGTGGAATGATGAACATCTGTTCCACAAGTCTACTGCAAAGGCTTTTCTGACGTTGTTTTCTGCTGTCAACTTGGGTTGGATCAGCAGACATGGAACTTCTAACTCGACGGAGTTGCTCTTAGCAATCTTGGAGCTAGGCCATTGCTGGGGTGGGAGTTTGAGCCATGGGGGTCCTTTCCACCACAGCTGGGAGAGAATAAGTTCTTTGGCATGGAGACCTCTGCTGGCTAGGTCCGCCGGGTTATCGTGGGTGCTGACATGTCTCCAGTGGCTGTGAGGCAGAAGAGTCGAGATGGCGTGCACTCTGTTAGCCACAAAGCGCTCTAGGGTCGATGGATCCTTGGCAAGCCAGTGAAGGACTATCTTGCTGTCAGACCATGCGTAGAGTCCGGAGGTTGAAATGTCCAAGACATCGGCGGTCTTGACAATTAACTTGGTCAGCAGATGAGCTGCTAGGAGCTCGGCTTTGGGAATCGTGACTGGTTTCAGCGGAAGAACTCTGGCCTTAGCAATGACCAAAGTAACTGTGGTGAGATTGTCAGAGTGAACTCTCCTGAGGTAGACTACGGCGCCATAGGCTACGGAAGAGGCATCCGAAAAACCGTGGAGGGCTTGGTAGATTACAGGATTGTCAACGTCTGAGAAACGTCTGGGAATGCTGAAATTGGTGATAGATGGAAGGTTGTCTAGCCATAGGTTCCATCTATCTTGATGTTCTTGAGGCACTACTTCGTCCCAAGAGAGTGACAGCTGCCAAAGATCTTGCAAAAGAATCCTGGCTATGATGACTGCTGGAGCAAATAGACCGAGGACGTCGAAGACTGAGGCAGTGCCCGAGGCGATGATGCGCTTGGTGATCGGTTCTTGATGTGGAAGTCGAACTGGAGTCGAAACATGTAGGGTGTCCGTCTGTACGTCCCAATGAACTCCTAAGGCTTTGGGAGCTTGATTTGGAGCTTGGAGTGACAGAGGACAAGCTTCCCTCAGGTCTTCTGGAATCTGTTTGAGAAGATCTGTGGAGTTAGATCTCCACTTCCTGAGGCTCATACCTGCTTCTTGAAGCAGGCTGCAGAGTTGGACTCGGAGGGCGTGTGCTGATTCCACCGAGTCGGCTCCTGAGAGATAATCGTCCACGTAGAAGTCCTTGAGAATTGCTTGAGCAGCTTCTGGGTGAGAACTTTCCGCGGACTTTGCTAAGGTACGCAGCACTTGAGTGGCAAGGTACAATGATGGCTTCACTCCGAAGGTTAGTCTCAGCATCCTGCAGTCAGCTAGAGAGCCATCTTCCTGTCGAAGAATGAAGCGGTGTAGGTTCCTTTCCGAGGAGTCGAGCATGACTTCACGGAACATTTTAGAAATGTCGGCAGACATTCCAATCTTGAAACGTCTGAAGCGTATGATGACATCTGGCAAGGGCGGGTATAGGTTAGGTCCTGTGAGCAGAGTGTCATTTAGTGAAAATCCAGATGTAGTCTTGGCAGAGGCGTCGAAGACAGGTCTGGTCTTGGTGGTTGTGGAGGTCTCCTTGAAGACTCCGTGAACTGGCAAGTAGTAATGTGGTTTAAGTTTTAGCTCATTCCATGGAATCACTTCAGCATGTCCTAAAGAGATGTACTCTCTCAATTCACTGTTGAAGGCGTCCAGTTTCCCTTTTGTCTTGAGGGACTTCTCATTTGAGATGAGGCGTTTGAAGGCTTGAGGTCTGGAGTCACCGAGTGGCGGAGGTTGCTTGGGTCTGGGCAAGACGACTGCAAATCGACCATTGATCCTGGAGTGTGTCTTCTCAAAGTCTTGTATGACTTCGTCCGCTTCTGGTGAAAGGTTGGGAGCTTCTGGAACTTGATCCAGCTGCCATAGTTTAGCAAGATCCTCATGGAGGTCGTCTGGAGCAGCTGTGGTCATCAAGGCGAGTGGTTCTTCGTCACTGGAGAGAGGTCCGGCGATGCTCCATCCAAAAGGCGTGTTGATTATTTTGAGACCATCGAACTTGAGTGAACCTTCATAGATACAGCTATCCAAATCCATATTGCCGATGTAGAGGTCGATGGGACCGCCTAGCTCTGGATCAGCAAGTGGTAGATTCTTGAGTGAGGGTAACTTGAGAATGTGGTCCTTGTGAGAAGGAGACTTTATGGGTTTCATCTTCGGTACGACGGAGAAGACGATAGGCTTGGAGACAAAGGACATATCTTCTGAGTATAGTGGAGTCGACACACAAAATTTGCTGTGTCCTTCGCTGAAACTTCCTCCCAGAGACATTCGCTGTGGATTGCGAGGGAGTTTGAGAGTGGAGGCTAACGATTCCGACATCATGGAGACACCTGCTCCACTGTCGAGAACAGCTCTAGCTCTGGCTTTCCTTCCACCGTGGTGGAGAGAGACAACTATGGTGTTGGGGAATGAGGGCTTGGCCTGTGGTATGGACGTGTCCACATCGGTTGTGGAGGCGGCGATAGATCTGGAGTCTGCAGATGCTTCGTCGGGCTTATCCTTGTGTAGTAGAGAATGATGCTTGAGGTGGCAAGTCTTGCATGTGAATTTGGACGGACACGACTTGCAACCATGACCTTCTGCAAGACAGTTGATGCAGAGACGTTTTTCCCTGATCACCCTATTGCGTTTGTCGACGTCGTAGCCGATGAAGGTCGGGCAACGGAGGAGACTGTGACGTTCCTCGCATATGCTGCATTTGAAAGCAGGCTTGGGTCTTGGCGTCTTTGAAGTCGGAGGCATAGAGTACGTGGGACGAGCGATCTGAGGAGGTGCTGTCGAGACAGACATTGGTGCGTCTGAGGCTGAAGTTTGAAGCAATCTAGCGGAGATGTACTTCCTTAATTCTTCCATACTTGGCTTGATGCCGTTGTGAACTACGTGCTGATCCCACTCCGCTTTTAGCTTGGGAGTGAACATCATAGTAGCAGAATACATGAGGTAGCTGGAGAGAGAATCGCCCACATAGTGTTTGAGGGAGTCCACGCCCTTGAAGAATTGTTGGACGAGACGTTGAAGTCCAGCGTAGTCTGAAGTGAAGGAGTCTGGCTTCGACACTTGCTTTATGAGAATCGGAACGATCGTCTGAGGTCGACCGAAACGTTGACGTAGTAGATCCATCAGCTCATCGAGAGAGGCTTCCTCTGGGGCGTTAGTTACCTCCATCTTGGCTTCTGGGGAGATGAGAGACTCTACAAGTAGGCACTTCTTGTCCAGCTCACTGAAACCGCCGGCTCTGGTCCGGATGGCGGTGGTGAATAGGTTACTGAAGTGGCGCCATTGCAGAGGGTCTCCATCGAACTTTGGGAGTTGTACATTGATAGGAGCGGCCTTGGGCCTTGGAATAGATTCCGTAGTCGTAGTGGGTGTAGCAGTCGGCGTGGGTTCTTTTGAGAGAGCCTTTTCTACCTCCAGGTTGAGGTTGGTGATGGCTTCTCTTAAAGTCTTGATGATCGAGGAGATGGCTTCGTCGTCGGAGTAGCCGTGAGACTGATGACTGAGGTCTTTGACTCCCTTCCTGAACTCGGCGAATGCTTTGATGAAGTGAGGCTTGCTGGGCTCTTTCAGCGCTTGCAGAGCTTCGAGGTCTGACAGCAAGTCCATCCCTGCACCCCATAGTTCGGTCTTGGTGAAGAGAACACCTAGGGTTTCTAGTAGTTCGGAATGGATTGCATCATGCTTGTCGCGTTCGGTTTGTTCGACTCGAAGGAGGTCGTCGTCGACGGCGGCGAGGTCTTCCATCTGATCATGAAGAGCTTCGTGAGCTTCTATTTCCTTTTCCAGGGTTTTCTCCAAGCGTTTGAGTTCCGAGAGGCGTATGTCACTGTATCTCTTCTCAGCCATCTCGTTTATGGCGTGTTGAATCCGAGTGACTTGTCCTCGTCGGTGTGCTCTCTTGCGTCGAAGTCGATCATACTGAAGACTGTTTTCCTCGTTCATGTCGATGGATGAATCGAGAAGAAAGGCGAGAAAGGATGTAGTAGTAGCTCGTGTAAAATCAGTGAGATGTTAATTGGTGTTGATTGAAGTCGTAGTACAAGGGCTGTTGTTAGCAGCGAAAGCAGGGCTGCAGGGTTGATAAAGCGATCCTTTCTTGATGGAGTAGTTCATGAGAGGAAGGTTCTTTGGTAGCTTCAGTCGTGTGGGCTGACGTTCAACGTGATGAAGTCGAGGTTTCACTATAGAAGGAAGGACCTTAGATTCGTCGTGGCTCTAGTAGTGTAGGTCGTAGATCCGGCTCGAAGGACCATGAACGGAAGTGCATGCAACTAGCAGGTCCACGCACTCCCGTGGGGAGAAGGACCAGGATGCCAACTTAACAAGGCGCACGCGTAATACACCAACTCAGCCGATGGCCCGCAAGAGCTTTCAGCCTTGCCCGATGCACGCAAAAGAGCGCTACCGCCAGCAAGATGTCTTATGCCGTTTGTCAGAGGTCAGCAACCTCATAATAATAAAGTAGTACAACTTATAAGGGGTGAATGTGTGATAAACAAGAGTGGTTTGAGACATGAATATCATTATGACACATTGTGAGGTAAAGGGTGAACTTGAGTTCGTAGTAGCATAGTTCTTATAATTCCGCAGTTGGTCTGGAGTCCCAGACAGTAACTCTATTACAACTAACTATCCTTTTGTCCTGCTGTTTTGTCTCATTTTCACTCTGAACTTCGTCCACATCATCTTGTTCAGACACTTTCTGTGAATCCCAGCTGTCTTCATCATCTTCCTCCTCATTGTTGGCAAGAAGGCTCTGGCTGGCCTGAACGGACGCTAGTAAGCCGGATAACGTGTGGTGCCCAGGAGAGAGAGGGTGACAGGGGTCCAGTGTTGGAAGGTAATGCGGTGAAGTCACCAGATATTCCCCTATATCACTATCTTCATTATTCTCTAGATTAAGTGGACTACACACGTCTTTTTTATTTAAACAAAGGTTGCCAACCTCACCTGATTCATCAGCTGATGGAGTAATAACACTCTGCCAGAAGGCTATCATCAAAACCACAGTAAAAAATAGCGGACCATATTTCTATTCATAAACTCAGGAAATATCAGGGAGAGAGACATTGGATGTCTGTGCTTGGAGGCCAGTCTTATATAGAATGCTGGCTAAAAATGAATTAATCTTAATCTCATCATGATCTATTTTTCCTATTACTGGAGGAGAGTGTCACTTACATATTATCACACACAAGGAAAGGAAATGTAAATTTGAAGCCATTTAATTACTTATAGATCAGATGAAGAAGTATTTCAAGTTTACTTGAGATCTTTAATTTGTCAGATATGCAAAAAAAATCTCATTTATAAACTTTACAGAATTTTTTTTTGCATTCATAAATAAATGCTAGCATTGGAAGGATTTCTTATTATTTAATTTCAACAATACAATATTAAGATTATTGTGAAGTTCTTCTTTAATTTGACAGTTATCATAATTATGACATGGATAAACGAGGAAGCATAAGATGACATACTTGAATTATTCCAAAATCATAGTTTCTGCTTTATGTCTTTTGATTCAGGATATGAACACTGGACTTAAGCAATGATGTAATGCTCTATTATGAATTCTGAATAAGAAATATCTGTTGCTTGTTGCTTATTAATGTACTAAAAATACTTGGATAAGTGTTAAATTGAATAAGCATCATACTGCCATCTCTTTTGTTGTTAGAAATTCCCAGGAATGGTTCACTTTATAAGCCAAGATACAGAACACTGTTTTTGAATAGAGGAGAGTTAGTACATACATTCATAGCTTGTGGCAACTGTTTTGTAATATTCCTCTATACAAAGTGTATAGCTTGCTATTTCCTATGTATTTCTCTATATAAATGCAATGCTAGCTAAGTACATAAGAAAACTTGCCAACATTAGCACACACAAAACAAAAATTTACAGCACATTATACATTGTAGTTTATGAGATTTTTATCCACAACCTATTATTGTTTTGAATGAATTTTATTGCTGGCCATATACTATCCAATTTCACCAGAATAATTTTTATGTTGTTTTGCCAAAGTACACTGTTGTATAAATAATCTTACGTGTCAGTAACGACTAAGAAGATCCACAACCGACTGTGTGTGCATTTAGGAATAATTCATACGCTTGTCATCACATGGTAGGTAAAGTATCGCCACATCCAGTAGATATTGCTGGTTAATTCTAAAAAGCGGGTGCAAATAGATCATGGAAGGCAGTGTGGGTTTCAAAAAGAGAGGTGAAAGTACGAAAGAGAGGGTAAAAAGCGATTAATCCTAACTAAAAAGCGTGTGGAATCTACGAGTAATGGCGGGGTTAGTTTCCAAAGGAAGGCGAAACTACGAAATAGAAGGCAACAGTTTCTCAAAGTAGGACAGAAATTTAGAAGCAGGGAAGATAGGAAAAGGGGACTCCATGATTCAGGAAGAAGAGCTGAAGAAAGGAGAGGTGGGGTTAGTCTGGCGTAGCCAGACCCTTTACCGAACCGCTACGCTGGGAATTAATAGTCTGGCGTAGCCAGACCCACGTAGTGCATAGCGCGCGGAGGGGTCTGGGGACATGGCCGTACAAAATTTGTTCTGGAGGAATGTGGAACTGGTGAGTGCCCCCACCTCCTTTATTTCTACCGCAAATTAGCCATGATTGCTAAACCTAGCGTTGGAAAGGGTGGCTGACACGCACAGGAATTCTACTTGTGGTTGAGGAGGGCTATTCCCGGTAATTTGCTAACGGTAATTGACCGCCGCAATATATGTGCGGCAGAACAAATTTGGTATGGCCATGTATTCCCAGCGTAGCGGTTCGGTAAAGGGTCTGGCTACGCCAGACTAGGGAATTAATGGGTCTTGTGACATGGCCATACCAAATTTGTTCTGCGCACATAATATTGCGGCGGTCAATTACCGTTAGCAAATTACCAGGAATTGCCCTTCTCAACCACAAAATAGAAATTCCTGTATGTGTCAGCCACCTTTTCAACGCTAGGTGTTTAGCAATCATGGCTAATTTGCGGTAGAAATAAAGGAAGTGGGGGCACTCACCAGTTCCACATTCCCTCCAGAACAAATTTTGTACGGCCATGTCCCTAGATCCTCCGTGCGCAGCGCGCTAAGTGGGTCTGGCTCCGCCAGACTAAGATGGGGTATGAGAAAAGCTCAGATAGTTTAGAAAAAAGAGAACAGGAGACGGAAACTAATGTAACCTTAGCCAGAGCAAAATAACTTATTGTACTACTGCATTCTTATTAAGCAATAAGTCAAGCGCCACACTTGCTGGTTAAAAAAGAAAGAAAGAATAAACAGTAAAAAAAAAAAAAAAAAAAAAAAAAGTAGAGAAGTGAAATTCTGAATTGTGAAGCTAACTGTCACAACCAGATTAAATGCTAATGTATTGGGGAAGTCTTTTATTTACAGTCCAAGTGAAGTAATGTCATAGCCACTTGTTCACTTTTTTTTTGCTTATTAGCTAAAGCCCTTATATTAAACAAGTTCTCAACAAATATCTTTGAAAAGTCAATTAGTGATCCTTTGATACAGTTTCTTGTTTGTTAGCTAATTATTATGTTAATAAATCTCCATTTTAATCCTACCTTAATTTGACATAATATCACAGTGGCTTGGAATTCATAGGATTATTAAATAGTTCAAGAATTTTAGGTCATGTACATATAGATATTATTGTGAAGGTAATCAGGGTGGAGTATATTATATATATTATACATATACATTGAATATTATACCCTTTTTGCATTACGCACTACTAATACTATCTTGCTCGCTTTGCTTACTCCATAAAAAATATCCCAATGTTCAATTGTGTCACCCCTTATAGGGTCTCGCTTGCTTCACTTGCCAATAATGTATAAAAATTGATTTGGCATTATTTTAGATTTGAATGAGGTATATGTCATGTGAGGGTATAGCTAAGCAATTTAGTGAGGGTATAGCTAAGCAATTTAGTGAGGCTAACATGCCACATTTTAAATTTATGGGATTTTGATATACACATATGATGTGTTAGGGTTTATAAAATAAGGTATAATCATTATTTAAGAGCTAGAACAACGAAAAAAAATTGGACTTGAGGCAGCTCAGAAGGGTCCATTGTGGTATCAAACTGAAGGCCGTACTTGTTTATAGTTTGTAAGGCCAGAAATTTGCGGAAAGACCAGGTTTATTAGTATGAGTAATAGCACGGGTAACCGTGCTATTCGGGATTAATAGCACGAGTAACGTGATTGCTCTATGAGTGCTATTGACCCCTAATAGCGCAGGTTACTCGAGCTATTACTCGCTGATAGTAGGCCAGCTTTATAAATAGCCTTTTGAAATTGTAACTACACTTTAAGGTTCACTCACTATCTCCTTATTTCAGGATTAGCTTCCGCTGGAACTTTCTTTTCAACTACTGTCCCTCTAAACCTTTGATGAAAAACATTCTATTTAATGTGTCAAATTTTTTGTGTGTGTTTAGGCTTATATGGGGCACTGTCACACTTGTACTTCATCCTCCACAAAACCAAATTTTGCAAGTGATAAATCTCAGTTTAGTATTAAAGTAACCCATTATGATAACTGTAAACTAGTAAAATTTATTTAAGAGTCTTGGTTTTGGAGGAACATCAATAAGGAAATAACAGTTTACCAAGTCTAAACAAACTTGGCATATATGTTTAAAAAAACAACACACACAAACTTTTATAGTATGGTATTTGAAACTATTTAAGCAGCTGAAGCAATTTAGTGAGGCTAACATGCCACATTTTTTAATTTATGGGGTTTTGATATACACATATGATATGTTTTAGGGTTTATAGAATAGGGTATAATCATTATTTGAGAGCTAGAACAACGAAAAAAAATTGGACTTGAGGCAGCTCAGAAGGGTCCATTGTGGTATCAAATTGAAGGCCGTACTTGTTTATAGTTTGTAAGGCCAGAAATTTGCGGAAGGACCAGGTTTAATAGTATGAGTAATAGCACGGTAACCGTGCTATTCGGGATTAATAGCACGAGTAACGCGATTGAAATAGCACGAGGCGAAGCCCAGTGTTATTTCAATTGCTTTATGAGTGCTATTGACCCCTTAGCACAGGTTACTCGTGCTATCACTCGCTAATAGTAGGCCAGCTTTTTAAATAGTCTTTTGCAATTGTAGCTACACTGTAATGTTCACTCACTATTTCAGGATTAGCTTCCCCTGGAACCTTTCTTTTCAAGTATGGCCTCTCCTAATCCGTTGAAAAAACATTCCATTTAATACGGGTAGAGCTTCAGTGGTAAGAATGACATTGTCTCCAACTAGAAACTACTCTAACTGTACTTTTCCAAGGTTAACGCTCTGCGCGTGCGCATTTACAAGTGAAATGAAATTGAATTGAAATATTATTTCACTTAGCTACCGAGGTGTTTCTATTTCAATTAGTTACGCGCTATTTCACTTTCCCCATGCAATTTCAATTGAATAGCGATTTTACCCATACATTTTTGAATGGGCAACTTACGCCTACTATTTTTTTAATTTTTATATCTAACAGACAATATAAAGTGTGCATATAACAGAATATATAGTTTGGGTTATGTAAGCTGTGAATGTCATTATATATGTACACATGATCTGGTAAAGTATTTGTTCATAGATAATTATTCAGACTTGGATTAGATTGTCTTTCTCAGTAGGCTTAAACACTCTGTTCTGTGCTCAGGGCTGTTTGCTAGTCCTTAGCAATACTAGTACTGTATATATAACATTTTAATTTCAATTTTGCTGAAAATTTAATTATACAATATATTTACACATCACATAAAAAGCATTAAACCACAATGCATGTAACTGCATACACTTACATTAGTTTCATTCATATAAATTAATTGGTTTGGTTCTAAATTTCTATTTGCATTATTGTGTCTCATTAATTATGTCTATAATTCAAGTTACCCATGCCAATTTTCCAGCACCCTTTCAGTCAAATTTTGTACATTCTGCTTATTGAAATCTTAGTTTTTTGGACCTAAATGTTCAATAACAAGACCACTGAAATAGCATTATAAATTATAAGGGGCTAATAATTGTGATTAAATTGACATACAAATGATTTGATGCAGTGTTGGTAAATGGGATGCTCTGGATAACTTACTTTTGGTGTTAAATAAGTTGTGTGCCTCAAAGTTTGTTTAAAACATAGTATTATTTGAATAGTTTAGTCCCATAAAAGAGATATTTCAGCTATTAAAACTTGAGTCTATGAATAATCAATTTGATTATATCTCAATTACAGGATAATTCTGTGAAACATAAGTATTCATCGTTAAAACTGTGTTTTGAAAGGTTTGAACACTCCATTTGTGTCAAAAAAATTTATGTGTGTTTAGGCTTATATGGGGCACTGACACACCAATACTACATCCTCCACAAAACCAAATTTTGCAAGTGATAAATCTCAGTTTAGTATTAAAGTAACCCATTATGATAACTGTAACTAGTAAGGCTAAAATTTATTTAAGAGTCTTTGTTTTGGAGTAACATCAATAAGGAAATAACAGTTTACCAAGTCTAAACAAACTTGGCATATATGTTTAAAAAACAACAACACAAACTTTTATATGGATAGCTTGTTTAAACACTACTTTACGCACACAGTATAGTATTTGAAACTATTTAAGCAGCTGAAGTTGGACAACCTGACATCCAAGATTTGACCATTCAGTTGAAAATATTCCAACTTACACACTTTAGAACTTAAAGAATCAAAATGGTCAAATACGCCTTTGTTACTATTGTAATGGTGGCTTTTTTACAGGGTTGCCTAGCACTCCCTGCCGACAATACAGAGAGGACTGAAATAGCCAGTGCTCCTTACAACGAGGTGGAGGACATCAACTCTGAGCTGGACCTCCTTGAGGGAGATGCACTCCTACAAGATGTTGATGATGAGGATGAAAATGAGGAAGACTATGGCTCTGAGATGGTCAAAAGTGAAGACGATGATAATGAAGATTCCAGTGAATTATCCGTTTCACAAGACACTTCTGTTGAAGTACAGGATGAAGATGAAGCTGAAGTTCAAGGTTTGATAAGTCGTCTCATAAGGGCTCTTAAGAAGGAACTGAAGAAATTATTGAAAAGGTCGATTAAAAGGGCTCTTAAATGGCTTCTCAAGGTTCTGAAACGCCGGTGCCGTCGCAGTGGCAGCAAAATTTGTAAAGCAGTCATGAAACTGGTCAAACTCCTGCTGAAGGTTGCAAGTAAAGTTCGAAGATTCTGCCGAAAGAGCCGAAGGAACAAACGTATCTGTCATGCCATTAAAAAATATATTATCTGCCGAAAGTACGGAGCTGTTTGCCTCCTACTTCGTTAAGGCAGATGAAGGTTCATTTGATATAATTATATAAACTGTATTAGTAGAAACTGTAGAGAACTAGATAGCTGGATTAGAACAGAAACTTTTGCTTTGTCTTGTATGATATTGTCCATAAAATGTTTGAACAAAATATTGTCTTGTCAATAATAATGGGAGCATCTTTTTAAGCAAAAGCCTTAGGATTTTATTGTGTAATAGTTTTATAGCTTTATACAACTTATATACTTGCATACTTCTTGATATTGTTTTGCATGTTCCCAATTAACAGTAATTTGAGGCTATTATTTCATGATTGAAATTAATTTGCTGTAGTTTTTTTCTGCATTTACTGTTAATTCAAAATCTACTGTGGATCGAGTTAACCACTAAAATCGTGTAGCCAGTACATATAAGCATACTCTGCAGTATAAAGTTCACCTAGAACTAAATTAGACCTCTATTTTATTTATTTAATAAATATAAAAAAAAATTGTTATATATTTATAGCATTGAAATAATTAAGTAATTGGATCAACATTGTTACTAGCTTTAATATATTCAGTGATGTGATAATGTGTTATCTCTCACATACACACATACAGATCATCTGTGGTGCACAAGCATGCTGTGATATTGTATTGCAGTATAACTGTGTAAGATGGTCACCAAACACCCCAACAATGTATATATATTATATAGAATATTATAGTCTCTCAAAACTAGTTCTATTTAGAACTCAAAAGTGATGATGACTCCATGTAATGAGTGTACAAGTGGTGTAAAGGCTGTTGGATTCAATATCCTTCTGGCAATATTACTTATAATTATATATGATATGTAATACTTATTACATGAGTCAGAGTTTGATATGGTGAAATATTTCATGAGCAGGCTAATTATTTTCAAGAGCCAGAGGCTAATTTATTTTCATGAGCCTGAGGTGAGGAGTAAAAATAAAGCCTAAGAGGGAAATATCTAGCCATATCACTATGATGAGTGTAATAAGTGGTTTATTCCACAGTAGATATATTCACTGCTGTAGTTAGTACTAGAGGACTGCACTGGTAACTCACAGCTGTAAAGTTGGTTGTAGGGGCTACCCCCCCACCTGATATTTTAGCAGCTACTTTAAGAGTATGCTACACAAGAGGAAGGTAGCTGTAAAAACCAGGAAAGTGACAAGTTCAGCTGGATGCTATAACTACAAGGGTAATGAGCTTGCTGTGAAATAGCAACCATAAAATATCAAAATACATGAGTCATTTCATTGATCATGTATCTAAAGATATCATTGTGAAGATATCTAGGGTGGAATATAACATATAGTACTTATTGCATGAGTCAGAGTGTGATATGGCAAAATGTTTCATGAGCAGGCTAATTTATTTTCACGAGCCTGAGGTGAGTGAGTAAAGCCTAAGAGGGAAATATCTAGCCACATCATGTTAAATATCTAGCCATATCACTCTGACGAGCGTAATAAGTAATTTATTCCATGCTAGATATCTTTACTGAAGTAGTTAGTTGGTAACTCTTGTTGGTGTAAAGCTGCCATAAAACTCTCTATGGGCCCAGTTGCTATAACTACTAGGCTTGTGCAATGCAGCAATGAGGTAACATGTCACGTACCTAAAAATAACATTGGAAAAGATATATAGCATGGAATAATTACATGTTTATATTTATACATTATATGAACCACCCTTAGAAAAATTTTTACAGAGTGTTGGCAAAGTGTCATCAGGCAATAAATAAACTTATACAACTTCAGGCTGTAGAATGCCGGGTCTAAAGGCCAGAAAAAATAATTTTGGTAACTTCAATACACTGGATTAATTTTAGCTAGTGGGTATAGAAACCAGTAGGCGGTGTTTTTATTCTAGCTATGACTGAGACTCAGATGACTGGACTAAATATCGTGCGTGCAGCCTTGTCAGGAAGCACAGCATCCTTAGTGTAGCACTAAACCATTTTTTTTGTGAATGAAAACAGACTTTATTTGGATAAAAGCAATAGCTAATTTTACAAGCCAAGGTTAGTGAGTCAATTAATCAATGATATATAAGCAATTATGCAGTCTTATGAATAATTATTAGTATATTTAAAGGAAGGGAACTATTACTGTAATTTTCAATTGTCTTTTTATTACATCGTTATTATAGACAGTCTGTTCCTCCTGTACTGGTTACTGCCTTTCGTGTCTTTCATGTGTTCTTTATATAAATATCAATCTTCAGTGATATATACAATGCTAATTATTTTACATTCATAGATATATCTGTAAATGACTATAACATTATTAATTAAAAAATACTACATAAAGAGAGCCACTAAAATTCTCGGAAATGTCAAACAATAACACACACAATATCACAATAACACAAACTATAACACAAACAATATCGCTAACAATAACAACACAAACAGTCATACTGTTCTAATCTATTCAGTTTTCAACAGTTCAATGATAAAATTATTTTTCCATTACATTGTGTGCAAGCCTCATCAATTTAGTGAAGTATTTTGCACACACTGTTGTTCTGCCAGCAGTCGATGAATTTTCTAATAGCCATGCAGATGTTTCTATGTGTCTTGCAGAATATGCGAACTCTTGCTCTTGCCTTATTCAGTTCTTTGACAATTAAATTAGTAGCAGCTTTGCAAAAAAGAGAAAAATGATGGTTGCACAATCTTTTTAAAATGATGGGTAACTCTTGAAGAATCTTTGTCCCCTTGCTGCGGATCACATCATGGATATTCCTGAATAGATTCAGAAATATTTGTGCTTCTGCGTCATTCTTAATCTGTGCTTCAAGAAAAGCGTCTTGTAAAATGGTTGTCTCACCCAAATCAGCATCATAATCATCATCTTCATTAACAGCCATGTTACCAATGTCCTCCGAGTTAGGTTCCATCTCGTCTGTTTCATAATTTGCTACTCTGGCTCGTTTAATTCTTGCTGCATCGGCATAAAGAGATGAGGTACCCTGTAAGATTGTTACCATCATGATGGTGACAATAATGTAGCTCACCATTTTGATAAATTATTCTCAGTAATAATTTCTATGAATTCTCTTCAGTCAATAGACTAATTTAAATGATACAATCTTGGCCTCTGCAGGCTGTTTAAATAGTTACGAATAGCTGCACTATATATGTGTATACTGATATAGCAGAGTTGTAGCTAGAGCTGTAAATATTTGTGCTTATCTGAAGGATAGCAGTTTGCTCCAGTTATTGTAAACTTTATTTAATATTTCCTCCATTTGTTTAATTTTTCCTCTCTTTACTTAATATTTCCTCACTCGTGTTTCCTTTCATTAACAAATGATGTTTACCCTTAGACCGTCTTTTAGCAGAGTTGGGTGTGTATCACCAAAATGGAGGTGGTCAGTGTGTCAAAGCTTCTGTGTTTCATCAACTCTTAAAGCACTTACAGACCAAGTATTAACTACATACATATATATATATTATATATATATATATATTATTTGAGTTATTTCACAGTCAAAAAATAACAGTGTGAAGATATCTAGCATGGAATATATATTATATATAGTACTTATTACATGAGTCAGAGTGAGATATGGGTCAGAGTGAGA